>Ga0209977_10000134_pt1 | contig 27961 bp, 31 predicted proteins | sample SumtaG_2_FD_183113 | JGI IMG/M metagenome (GOLD analysis project Ga0209977, IMG submission 183113) | Deep subsurface microbial communities from Indian Ocean to uncover new lineages of life (NeLLi) - Sumatra_00607 metaG (SPAdes) (version 2) | ecosystem: Environmental > Aquatic > Marine > Oceanic...
CTAATAGAAAAAGCCTCTTTTCCTGTCATTCTGTCATTTTCTGTCATTTTTGAAAAATATTTTACTATTACTGGTTTTGTGGGGTTGAAATTTACATCACCTGTATGTTCGGACAGGCACCAATCGCCCTTATGTAGCACCTAAATAATAGAAAATGTAAACACATCATTAAAATAGGAATGTAAAGGTAAAGGTAATGGCATAATTATAAAAAAAGGTAAATAATATGGGACAAATTTACATTTTAGAAAACAAAAGTAATGGAAAAGTTTACGTAGGACAGACTACTCAAAGTGTTGAGAAACGTTTAAAATGTCACATGAGAAGTAAATATTATATTGGCAGAGCTTTACGTAAATATAGTATAGATAATTTCAAGCAATATGTTTATTGTGGAATACCTGAATCTTTACTTGATTTCTGCGAGTCCGCAATGATAAAAAGATTGAATAGTATTTCTCCTAATGGGTATAATCTCGAAAGTGGAGGACATAAAAATAAGCATCTGTCCGCGGCGACAAAGAGAAAAATCTCGGTGGCAAAAAAAGGAAAAAAAGGGTATTGGCAAGGAAAACATTTTTCTAAAGAACATAAGAAAAAATTATCGGAAAATCATGCTGATTTTTCTGGAAGTAAACATCCTATGTTCGGACGCACAGGAGAAAATAGTCCTATGCACGGGAAACATCGTTCTATGGAAACGAAGAGAAAAATCGCAGCAGCAAATAAAGGCAAAAATACAGGAAAAAATTCTCCTGTAGCTAGAGCGGTATTATGTATAGAAACTCAAGAAGTCTTCAATACTATTAAAGAAGCTGGTAAAAAATATGATGTATGTCGGCACGGTATTTGCAAATGCTGTAGAGGAAAATATAAAACGGCTGGCGGTTTTCACTGGAGATATAACAATGAGAAAAAAGGAGATAAACACCCTTTTTGTTGTTAAGCAATAATATAACAACAAAATGGCGTAAGGAGAAAAATAATATGGGATTTACCAAAAATGACCCAAGAATTAACCGTAATGGTCGCCCCAAGAAAGATAAATCTCTTTCAGATATTTTACGAAAATTAGGTGAGAACAAAAACCCTGGCTCAAAAGTCGCTAGGAAAATTCAGTTAGCGGAAGAAATGTGGAATCTGGCTCTAGTTGAAAAAGATTTTACTACAATGAAATACATCTATAATAGGCTGGACGGGATGCCCTGTCAATCAATCGAACACGAAATCCCTGATCCCGTTACTTTTATTATAGAACGGCCTGATTTAGAAGAAATGAAAGTATCAGACGAAGACGAAGACGGAAAGAAAAAGAAAAAGAAGAAAAAGAAAGATGACAAAAACGTAAAGAAAAAGAAAAAGAACCCTTTATATGGAAAAAAGCTATCAGATGCACATAAAAAGAAATTGTCTATTGCTGCAAAAAAGCGATGGGCTGAAAAAAAATGAAAATAATAAATCCAAAAATAAACCTAAAGTCTCTAACAAATAAAATCTACTATAAATATTTTTGGGATTACAAAAGACATAATATATTCTACGGGGGAGCTTCAAGCGGTAAGTCGGACTTCGTAGCATCTCGTATTTTATATCGGTGCATCACTGAGCGAGGGAGAAATTTTTTAGTTGTTAGAAAAGTTGATAGAACTAACAGAAATTCTACTTTCGCACTTATCCAACAAATAATGAGCCGTTGGAACGTAAATCATTTATTTCGAATAAATAAATCTGATATGACTATCACTAATACTAATGGAAACCAAATCCTTTTCCAAGGGCTCGATGATGTAGAGAAGGTAAAATCTTTAACATTTCCTAGAGGAATTCTTACGGATATCTGGGGCGAAGAGGCTACAGAATTCTCATTAAAAGATCATATAATTCTGAATATGAGACTTCGTGGTGCTTCAAGACATAAGAAGCAATTGACGTATACATTTAATCCGATATCCCAGTTTAGTTGGGCAAAGGAACAATTTTTTGATAAACCTTTACCAGATTCCCAATGTTCTATATTAAAGACAACTTATAAAAATAATGCTTATTTGGAAGAAGAGGATAAAGTTGCTATTGAGAATCTTAAACGAGAAGATAAAACTTATTATGATATTTACGCTCTTGGAAATTGGGGAGTATTAGGCAATTTAATATTCACGAATTATGTCATTGAAAATTTTGATCTTAAAGCTGAAGATTTTGACGAAACATGTTGGGGCATAGACTTTGGCATAGTTCATCCATTTGCAATCGAAAAAGCTGGCTTTAAAGACGGTGAGTTGTATATTTATGATGAACTGTATACAAAAGGATATACTAATAACGAAGTGATTCGCATGAATGAGGAAGAAAAAGTACTGTTACGTGATGATGTTTGCACTGCAGATTCAGCTCGACCAGACAATATCACGGAATGGCAGCAACAGGGATACAATGTGAGTGGCGCAAAGAAAGGACCTGGCAGTGTCAGATTTGGAATCGACTTTTTAAAACGTCATAGAATCCATATACATAAGTCAAATTGTCCAGGAATTGCTGCGGAAATAGGTCTCTATAAGTGGAAGGAAAATAAAAATGGAGATATCATATATCCTGAAGAGCCTGTAAAATTTCGCGATGATGGCATCGATGCACTCAGATATGCAACGGAATACATTTGGCGAAATCAGGATTTAAAAGTTACTATGTCGCAGGGAATTTGGTAGCATATTTTAAGTAAATAGGAGTAATAATGGGACAAATTTATATTTTAGAAAATCAGAAAAATGGCAAATGCTACGTCGGTCAGACTGTTTATAATGTTAAAAAACGGTTATACAGTCATATGAAGAGTAAATATCCGATAGGAAATGCACTAAAAAAATACGGGATAGATAATTTTGATACACATACTATGCAATGTCCAGAGTATTTATTGGATGTTTGCGAAGTAGGCCTTATCGAATTGCTAAATTGCTTGGCTCCTAATGGATATAACTTGGATCTAGGCGGGCATAAACATAAACACCGCTCTCTGGCAACAAGGAAAAAATTATCAGAGGCGAATAAAGGCAAAAAGCGATCAGAAGAAACAAGGAAACTGATGTCTGAAAATCATGATGATCGATCAGGTGAAAAGAATCCTATGTTTGGAGTACATATATGTGGAAAAAATCATCACTTTTATGGTAAACACCATAGTGAAACAACGAAAAAACTGATGTCTGACAATAATAAAGGAAAAAATAATCCTATGTATGGCAGAACAGGTAAAAATCACCCTAGAGCAAGAAAAGTACAATGCATAGAAACTAACGAGACTTTCGATACAATTACAGAAGCAGCTATAAAATATGATGTATGTCGACACGGTATTGGTGCATGTTGCAAAGGTAAAAGAAAAACAGCTGGTGGATATCACTGGGAATATAAAGAGAAAGGAAAGGAGTAATTAAATGTCAAAAATATATGAAGGAAATTACCAAAAAGAAATCATTAAACAAATTGAAGCAGGGAATCCTATAGCAGCCATCATTGCCGACTTGATCGCCGAACATCGATCTCGCGCTATTCAAATGCAAAATTTATATCGAAGGCACAAAAATCAGTCAGCTAGTAGTTGGAGCGAAGAAATTTTGCCAATAGATCACGATGGAATTCCTATTTTCGCGAGGGAATATGATAACGAATTAAAAACCAACCACCGCTTACACAGTGACTTCCTAAATCGAATAAGGTTAACCCTGGTGGGCTATATGGGTAATGGGATCAGTATCTTAGTTAACTCTAAGAAATATGATTCAGAGCCGCTATTAAAGAAAGCAGAGTTAACAATCAGTGATTTCGTCAAATTTAATAATGAATTAAAGAATAATACGACTAGAGTCTCTGATTGTGTCTTATTAGGTACTTCGTATACGTTGCTATTTCAAGATGGAAAAGATCTAAGAACTTTGCAGTTATGTCCCTGGGAAACTATTATTATTAAAGATGCATCACTGGATAAAACAATGTTTGCTATGCGATATTGGACAATAGAGGACAAAGTACTCGACGAGAAATATACTAGAATAGAATGGTATGACGATAAGAAAATTTATTATTATAGATCGATTAAAAATCTTGATGATTCGATGTCTTATGTGCCGCTACAAGTTACGACTTTAGTAAATGGTGTACAAAAAACAGTGATATCTAAGCCTCATTTAATGGCCGACGTGCCGATTATCGAGTTTCCTAAGAATGAACAAAGAATCGGCGATTGCGAAATCAGTTTATCACTGCAAGATGCATACGATATTGCTCTCAGCGATTTAAGTTCTGAGGTAGCACAATTGCGACTATCTTATTTAGTAGGCCAATCAGTTGGCACGAAATTAGACGATGCTTTTAGAGAGCAGCTTAAACAGACTGGTATATTAACTTGTCGGTCGGATGGTAAATGGTATTTTGTTGAGAAAGAAATTGCATCTGAGGCAATAGAAAAATTACTTGATAGATTAGAACGTAACATCTATGCTTTTTCAAATAGTGTAGACTTTACATCAAAAGAATATTCTGGTAATATGCCTATAATGGCTTTTCAATTAAAGACTAAGCCGCTCGAAGAATCTGCTAAAGAAACTGAGAACATGTTCAAGAAAAGTTTTCTTGATATGTATACAATAATAGTAGATTTTTGGAAAAGATTTAAATCTATAGATGTAGATCCACTGTCATTATCGTTCGAATTCACGAGGAATATTCCTTCTAATATTAAAGAAGAAGTTGAAAATTTTAAAAAACTTAAAGGGCTCATTTCTGACAGCTTGGCGCTGTCCAGACTCTCCTTTGTGACAGATGTACAGGAAGAAATAGAACGGCAAAAAGAAGGAAAATAACATATATATTATAAAGGTAATTAGTAATGAGCTGTATTTATATTTTAGAAAATTCTATAAATGGCAAGAAATACGTGGGACAAACTACCAAGACATTTAAAACTCGATTACAGCAACATTTGAAGAGTAAATTTGTAATAGGAAATGCATTAAAAAAATATGGCCTCGATAATTTCAAACAGTACATTTACTCTGGAATACCAGAAAATTTATTAGATTATTGCGAAACAGAAATGATTAAAAGATTGGATACTATAGCGCCAAATGGATATAATCTCGAAAGCGGAGGACATAAAAACAAACACGCCTCTGAAGAATCAAAGAGGAAGATGTCAGAGGCACAAAGTGGCAAACATCTTTCGAAAGAAACAAAAAGAAAAATATCTGAGGCACTTAAAGGAAGGATGTTTTCAGAAGAACATAAGAAAAAAATATCGGAATCAAAAAAAGGTGAAAAAAACCCTAATTTTGGACAGAAAGGTGAAAAGAATCCTAATTTTGGAAAACATCCTTCCGCCGAAACACGGAAAAAAATATCAGAAGCGCATAAAGGAATGATATTTTCTGAAGAACATAGGAAAAAAATATCTGAAGCAAATAAAAATCCATCAGAAGAAACAAGAAAAAAAATATCGGAAGCAAGAAAAAAGTATTGGGCAAATAAAGGGAAATGTAAAGGTAATTAATAATGAGTTGTTAAATCTAAAAACTGATCTTAGAAATGTTTTGCGCAGGCATAAATAAATGCAACCGTAAAACACTACCACATAACCCTTTAAGGGTTTAGAAGAATTAATAGATAATAGATTAGTTTTTAGATTACTTCTTGAAAAGAAAGAAAAAGAACATATATAAATAAAAAGTATTAAGCAAAAAAGAAATGTAAATAAAGGCAACTGTAAAGGTATTTTCAATGGCACAAATATACGTACTAGAAAATAAGAATAATGGAAAAACTTATGTCGGACAAACTATAAGAACTTTCAAACAGCGGTTGAAATGTCACATGAGAGGAAAACAGTATATTGATAACGCACTCAAAAAATACGGGATCGATAATTTCAAGCAGTATGTTTATTCTGGAATACCTGAAGAATTACTCGACGAATTCGAAACAGCAATGATAAAAAGATTGGATAGTATAGAATCAGGGTATAATCTCGAAAGCGGAGGAAATAAAAATAAACATCTTTCTGAAGCAACGAAAAAGAAAATTAGTGAAGCGTTGAAAGGCAAACACCGTTCACAAGAAACAAAAAAGAAAATATCGGAAGCACGTAAAGGAATGGTGTTTTCAGAAGAAACAAAAAAGAAGATTAGGGATAATCATAAAGGCATGAAAGGAAAAAATCATTCGCAAGAAACAAAACAAAAAATGTCTGAATCAGGAAAAGGAAAAAATAATCCCTTTTACGGGAAACATCATTCTCCAGAAACAAAACAAAAAATTTCCGCGGCAATGAAAGGCGAAAAACATTGGAATTATGGAAAACATCTTTCTGAAACAACAAAAAGAAAATTATCGGAATCACATAAAGGAATGGTGTTTTCTGAAGAACATAAGAAAAAAATATCAGAAGCTAAAAAGGGAAAGCATCGTTCTGAAGAATTGTAAAGGTAAAAAATAATAAGGAGAATAATAATGAAACTAGACATGAGTCAAATTAAGCGGTTTTTGAAAGACAACGCCGATGAAGCGGCAGTGCAAGTACTGATAGAAGAAATGGTGGAAGAAATGGTGCCTACAATGGATGACCAACTTGCTGGACTTACAAAAGATAATGCGTACGAACTTTTTATTTGCAAACACCAAAAATTATTGGATGCATTTAATAAAAAAGTTTCGGGGGCAATAGGTAAAAATTGGGAAGAGCACTTTGACGCAAAATATGAAGAAAAATTTTTGAAAGAAAACCCGCCAGAAAGCGACCTTGAAAAAAAGGTGAGAGCTCTGGAACTTAAAGCGATGAAGTCAGAAAAAAGAGCAGACAAGGCAGTGCTTAAAGCTTCTGCCATAAAGCGAATTAGCGAATTAGGTCTATCAGATAAATCTTTAGAAATGATCGACTGGCTAATCGCAGACGATGAAGAAAGTACTTCTAATAGATTAAATACTTTGTTAGAATTTCAGAATGGAATTACTACAAAAGTAAATGAAAAAATCTTAGAAGAAAATGCGATGAACCCAGAAACTGGAAAAAAAGCTCTAGAATCGAATAAAGAAAAACTCATTGCACAGTATAACGAGTTAGAAAAGACTGGAACTGCTGGATCTCCAACGATTCACGCAGAATTATTAGCTCTCGGCGATAGGATTAGGAGTCTCAAATAATGGGCATATATTTATGTTTATATCGGGATTCCAGAAACAAATGGGCATATATTTATGTTTATATCGGGATTCCAGAAACAAATGTTAGTCTATTGCTATAAAAAAGCGATGATAAAAAGATTAAATAGTGGTTATAATTTATAACCACGTGGTAATAAAAATAAACACCCTTTAAAAAGAAGAGGGTTAATCAGTCTGATCAGGCTGATCGTTCTGATCGTCCTGATCGTTCTGATGAAAAACATCCTATGTATGGAAAAAAACATACTAAGGAAACAATAAATAATATGTCTATTGCTGCAAAAAAGCGATGGGCAGCTAAAAGATAAATTAGTGAGGGAAAGTACTCACTAATATTCCTGATAGACGCAAATGGAGTAAATTTTTAAACTACATATTCGGCTGGAATAAATTATACAACTAAATTAAATAAGGAGGCCGAATATGGCTTATACAGACCGTGAAGACGCAAATTATGTTGGACAATTGTTTAGCATAGGCGCACACCAAACACCGTTCTTGAATATGATAGGTGGCTTAAATGGAGGAAGAGTAGTGTCAAGTTTTCTTTTTCCAGTGGCACAACCTTACGCACTTAGTGGCGCAAGTCAAGACACACAAAGTGAAGCAACAGCTGCTGCCGAAGGCACACCAGTTACTGTAACACGTGGACAAGATTATAACACTTGTCAAATTATGAAAAAAGACGCAGAGGTTAGTTACGCAAAACAATCTACACCTGGCGACTTCGCTGGCATACAGGTTGTTGGTAATCAACCAGTACAAGACGAATTAAGTTTTCAAAAAGCAGTTCAGCTAAGACAGTTAGCTATTGACGTTGAATATAGCTTTTTTAAAGGAGCTTATGTAGCACCTAATGCAGCTTCAACAAATCAAACAACTAGAGGTATCGAAGCAGCTATAGCTACAAATTCAGTAGCAGCTGGCAGTACTGATTTGACGAAGGCTTGGATTGATGAAGTATTAAGGACTATGGCCGCAAATGGCGCAGAATTTGTTAATATGATAGCTTACATGAATGCATTCCAGAAACAGATGATGTCTGATATATATGGATTTGCACCAACAGATAGAAATGTCGGTGGATTAAATATTAAACAAGTTGAAACTGATTTTTGTATGTTGGGCATAGTATATGCACCTCAAGCTACGACTTCAGTAGTAGATATTGTGGATATCGCATTTTGTCGACCAGTATTTTGTCCTTACAAAGGACAACGTATTTCTTGGACTGACAAAGGACCAATCGCCGCTAAAAAAGGTGGATTCTGGTATACACAAGTTGGTTTAGATTATGGACCAGAAGAATATCATGGAGAAATCACTGGTTTAAATACTAGTTAAAGGAGGAATATAAAATGGGAAATAGATTACAAGGAAGATCAAGATTAGGAATTCCTCCAGCGTTACGCGCGATCTTAGATACTTATGAAAAAGCAGATCTCACAGATGCGATTGACTTCGGGGAAAATGCTTCATTTAATGCTGATGATAGGTATATCGCATTCGGTGATGATGGAGTTGATGATAGTTCACTTTATTTTAATGGACTTGATTTATGTCTTAAAGATTCGAATACAGGCGTAAAAACGCTTGCTGAGTTAGCGGCTGCATCAACTATGACACTTGATGAAGCTTATGAACAAGGAAAATTTATTGATGGTTCTGGTGCTACTGGTGCTACTAATGCATTTAGTGTTGGTGGTGCTGCAGCTGATGATAAGGTTGAAATTTTTCATAATGCTACAAAGGCGACTATTAATTGCCGAGCTGGTAATATGGATATCACTGCTCAGGGTGGTACAATCAATTTCAACGATGAAGCTCTTACTACAACTGGAAAAGTTACAGCCGATGGTGGAGTTGAGATTGGCGCTGATAGTGTTAAATTAACACTTGGAGCTGATGATGCAACTGATGCTTATTTACAGCATGATGGGAATCATCTAGAAGTATTTTCAAAAGGATCAATAGAATTATTTATGTCTGGCGATGCTGATGACTATATGGTATTTAGTACTGTATCTGATGTACCTACAATTGGTACTGCAGGAAGTTGTGATTTAGATATCACTTCAGATTCAGGTGAAATCACTTTCGGTGACGATAATGTTACTATAGGCACTGGAACTCTTGATGTAGCAGGAGTAGCAACTTTTACAGTTGCTGCAACTACTGCTGGAATTAATAACGCAACTAATCCGATTGATACTACAGCTGCTATAAAAATAGGAGCTGATTCAATTAAACTTTCATTTGGTGTTGATGACGCAGCAGATTGTTACATTGAGTGGAATGGAGACAATATGAACTTCTATTCTTCTGCTCATGGCAATGTTGTTACACTTGATACTTTAGCAGGTGGATCATTAAGTAATCCAGATGTAAGTGGTGACCTTACTATAACAGAAGGAAAACTCGTATGGACAGACGGTCAGGATGAAGTTGCTGGTACATGGACATTTTCTAATGTAACAAATGATGGAATTGATATTATTGCGAATTCAGCTACTACGAGTAATATTTTACATATTACTTCAACAAGTCTTGTAGGTGGTTCTGGAGTTTTAGTTACTTTAGCTGAAGGTACATTAAGCGGTGGATATTATTTTGAAGGCGCTGACGCTGGTACTACTGTCTTTGGTGTTAAAGAAGATGGTGAGATTGAGATAAGAGGCGCTGCAGCAGCTGATATGATTACAATAACTGCTGGAGAACTGGTATTATCAGATGGTGTATTTGAAGTGGATATATCTAACGGTAATGATCAGGGATGTTATATAAAACGAGCTGATGTTACAGGAACAGCTGCACTTCTAGAAATAGAACAAAGTGCTGACGGCCCAACATCTCCATGTCTCCTGTTAGATATGAATTCGACAGGTGATGCTGATGTTCTAGAGATTACTAATGCTGGTACTGGATTTGCTATTACGGCTACTGGAGGCGTTGCAGGCTCTGGTGGATTTGAATTTACTACTGCTGCTTCTGCGACTGCACCTGCGATTGACGTAAGTGGAGATTGGGATGGAGCGGCTGCTACTGGTATGATAATGGCAGCAAGTAATGGAGTTCTAGCCGATGTTGCTGCAAGTTTACTGTACGCTGCACACTCAGGAAATGCCGCTGGAGCAAGCCAAGAAGGCTCATGTCTTAATTTGGTTGAGACTGGAGCAAATTCTGGTACATCTTATGCTGCTGGAATTTCTTCTACAAGTAATAACGCTATGCATTTAGTTACTATTGCAGTTGGCACAACTAATCTAGTGGTAGATGGGGGATCTGGACAAACAGCTTCAATGACTGTTCTTGATGGAACTCCTGCAAACGGTTGGATTGGAGCTGCTAATGTTGGAATGTTACATCTGAAATCAGACGGCGCTTTAGCCGATGTTGCAGCTAGCTTATTACATGTAACTTATACAGGTGATACTGATACTGGTAATAAAGTATCTATTGGAAACTGTGCTTACTTCTATGAGAATGGAACAATTGAAGCTGGATCATATGCGGTCGGAATTAAATCAACAGGTGGAAATGCTCTTAACGTTGAAACAGCTGCGACTGATACAATCAATTTAAACGTTATTGGAATTACAGGTCAGACAGAAAGTATGATCAAATTGAATGGTGGAACTGGAGCTGACGGATGGATTGGTGCTGATACTAATGGAATGATTGAAATCGATATGAATGATGCTAATTTAGCTCATGTTAACTCAAGTGGATTAGCAATTACTTTTAGTGGAGTACCACAGAATGCTTCTAGAGGACATTGTTTAAGAATAGTTGATACATCTAATTCAGGTGGAGCTACAGGATACGCAGTTTACGTAAGCGCAAATGATGCTGAAAATGAAGCAATGCTTATTGATAGTGGAAAACTTGATGTGGATGAAGAGGTCAGACTTAACACTGCAAGTGCTGGAGCTGGTCTAGGGCATATTAAAATTGGTACTACTGCAGATCACGCTGGTGCTAAAGGTGAGAATGTTATAACAATTAAGAATGGCGCAGTAAAACCTGCTGGTGCTATAGCAGATTGTGCTTCATTATTTACTGAAGGCGGAGAGCTAGAAGGTATTGATTCTGGTGGAGTTGAAACTACATTAACACCACATACAGAAGAGGGTGATTATGTAATCAATTCATATGTCCCTTGGAGAAACAGTACTCTAAGAATTCACTTAGAACAAATAATAGATTTCTTGGTAGAAAAATATCCTGAGATTTCGAACCTTGTTCAAAGACTCGAAGGACGAGATATGATTCCTAAGGCGACAAAGTCACCTAAGAGAGTAAAGTAAAATAAATAAAATAATAATATAAAGGAGAGGGTTATACCCTCTCCATTTTAAAGGAGAGAAATTATGGATGAAGTTAAGAATTTTGTTAAAAAGAAATGTGTAAAAATGTCAAGATTAGAAATTCTTGAGGCTGAAAAACAAGCAATAGGCAATAATTTTCATCAGGCCAATGTGCAAGTAGATAAGCTTACAAAGGAAGCTAATGTAAAATTAGCTGAATTGAATAAACAGAAACAAGAATTTATCTTAGCATTTAGATTTGTAGAAGGACAAATTGAAGAAGCAAAAAGGAATGAAGAAGGACAAATTGAAGAAGTAATAAGGAGTTGTAATTAAATGTCAATAATTCAATCATTAAAAAATGACGCTCTTGTATATCAAGAAAACGGATATAAGACTCGCTGGTTGGATGCCCTTGGCACTGACGTCATAAAATATCTATCTCGACCAGGAATTGCAATAGATGCATCTTCAGAACCAGCCGAATGGAAAAATGATGAAACAGGATCTAATACTATAGTAAATCATACTACACGTGGAAAATGGTTGCTAATCACAACAGGCGGAACTGAATATAATGGAATTAATATGCAGCTTCACGGATCAGCTTTTCAGGTAGAAGCTGGCAAACCGTTTTACTTTGGAATCAAATGTGCCACAGAAAATGCTGCAAAAGGCGATTTTTTAATTGGCCTTTGTGAAGTAGATACAACTTGTTTGGCTACATCTGGTGCTCATGCACTTAGTGTAACAGACGACGGAATATATTTTTATCATCTCAATGATGAAACAGACGTCACATTTGTAAACGAATTGGACGGCGTAGAAGGACCTGTAGCAGTAGGAACAACACATGATACAGATTATCATGTCTACGAAATTTATTACAACGGCGAATCAATTAAAGCGTATTACGATAACGCTTTAGTAGCTGAAATTACGAGCGGTCTGGCTGCAGTAGCACTTACACCAACAATTAACGTTCGTGCTGGTGACGATGGCGCAGAGATCTTTGATGTAGAATGGTTGCGGTGTATCCAAATATAACATAATGCGAGGAGATCTTAAATGGTAAGAGGACTATTAATGTCAATATTTACGCGACGAGAATTAAATAATACTACAAATTCTGAGCTCATCTCATTAGCTAAGAAGTATAAAATTGTTGGTAATAGAAGAATAGCGAATTCGATCGATAGGCGAGGGATTATTAGCAGTCTATTATTATTAAAGAAAAAGACTACTACTAGTACTTGCAAAAAGAGTACTACTAGTACTCTCAAAGAGAAAAAAACAGGAGCGAAGACTCCTGACCCCCAGAAAAATATTAGTAAATTACCGTTAAAGAAAGAAAGAAAAAAGCGAAGTAGTACTCGCAAAGAGAAAAAATAAATGAATAAAGGAGAAAATCGTGAGTTGCATTTACATTCTAGAGAATAAAATTAACGGTAAGTGCTACACAGGGCAAACCACACAATCAGTAAAAGTACGGATGAAAGGTCATATGAGGAGCAAACAGTATATTGGTAACGCTCTTAGAAAATATGGTATTCAAAATTTCGATACACATACTATGCAATGTCCAGAGTACTTATTAGATGTTTGTGAAGTAGGTCTTATTAAATTGCTTAATTGTATGGCGCCAAGTGGATATAATTGTGATCTAGGTGGAAATAAAAATAAGCATTTTTCTGAAGAACATAAGAAAAAAATATCAGAATCAAAAAAAGGAATGATATTTTCAGAAGAACATAGAAGAAAACTGTCAGAAGCACATAAAGGAAAACACCATTCGCAAGAAACGAAGAAGAAAATATCAGAGGCAAATAAAGGTGAAAAAAATGGTATGTTTGGAAAGAAAGTTTCAGAAGAAACTAGAAAACTGATGTCTGCTAATCATGCCGATGTTTCTGGTGAAAAAAATGGTATGTTTGGACGTTATATACCACAATCAAAAGAAGTAAATTTAAGAAGGTCTGAGACTATGAAAAAGTATTGGGCAAAAAGGAGAATATCGTGAGCCACGAACATTTATCAAACAATCCAATTTTTACAGATGGAAATGCATTTTTAATTACTGTTGTTGATACGGCTTTGGCAGATAATGGATCAATTTATGTACAGCTTCGAACACCTAAATTTTCAGCTGCAAGAATATATATAGATGCACATGCTTCAATTACAGAAACTGCTAAAAAATCTGGCCAGCTAGAAATACTCGAAGCACCTGCTTTTACGACAGGAGATGCAGCAGTAGCTGTTATAAATGTTAATAGAAATACTGTTAAGACGTCTAAATTATCAAATGTATTTAGTAATCCAACTTCTATAGTTGGTGGAACTTCACTTGGTAAAATAACAGTTGGAGTCCATAACGAAGAACTGCCCGCTTTTTGGTTGAAGCCAGAAACTGATTATATTATACAACTGACAAATTTATCAACAGCTGGAGCCAATTGTGGAATCGCAATTCATCTCCGCGAGGGCTAGGAATGTCAATAATTAGCGCTACAACTGTACAATCAATTTTAGGAATAGGAGACACCTATGCGACGCAAATAGGGTTTCTCATACCTTATGTGCAGGACGATATTCTTAATTATGTTAATAATTATTTTAAAGATCCGAATATTGCGATCTCAGTTTCGACTATCGCATTTGTTGATAGCGACCCTGACACAATTACAGATTCTGGGTCAGGATTTGTTACAGCACTTTTTGCTGATGGTATGGATATTATTGTAGAAAATAGTGTTTATAATGATGGAGTATATGAAATCGATACAGTAGCAGCAGGAATTTTAACACTAGTATCGACCGACGAATTAATAGCAGAACTAGTTACTGCTTCGGCTGGAGTAACAATTACACGGGTTAAGTGGCCAAAGGGCTTACAAATGATATGTGCTCAGCTAATCTGGGAAAATATCGACCGAGGTTTGAACAAATCAGTCGAATCAGAAACTGTTGGTGATTATCGAGTGCACTACACCTCTATTACAGGCGGAGGATATAGTGAAGCGATCATGAGTGGATTAGAAAAATATACTAGGCCAGGTTTTGCATAAAATGAGTATACAATCACATTATAAACAAACAGCCATTTTCAAAAGTTTTGATGAAACTAAAGATTCCTTCGGAATGCTAGATAAGAGTGATAGTAATTGGGATCTTGTGCTCAGCACTCCTTGTTTATTTCACAAACTAATTGGTGACAGCAAATTCGTTAAAGGGAAAGAAACAATCTACAAAACAGGTATAGTCTTTTGCGGATTTAGCTCCCTTATAAGAACAGAACATAGAGTTACAATTGATGATATAGTTTATGAAATTGTTGATATAAAAGATGCTAATTCTAGACAGCATCATCTCGAAATAGAGGTGAAAGGAGTTGAATAAATGCTAAGTTTTGAAATTACTTCGAAAGGCGATTTAGATAAAAGTGATAATTTAGAACGTGCTAAAAAAAAAGCGCTTCCAGTAATTGCAGAATTCGTAAAAGGGAAATCTAAAGATTTGTGTCCTGTAAAAACAGGTCACTTGAAAGATTCTATAAAATCAGAAGTGAAAGGTGATATCGCCTTTTTAGGAACTGATGTTAATTACGCTTGTATATTTGGCGCGGGGGCGCATATAACAACAAAAAAGGCTAGTAAGCGCATAGGAAAGATAAAAATTGGTGATATGGTTTTAACACAAACTGGAGAATACAAAAAAGTTGTAAATATAAATAAATTCAGAGCAATTAGAAAACCACGCTTAATAAATATAGAAGTTGAATGGAGAAAAGGAAAATCTCATAAATTAATAGTTACAGAAGATCATAAAATATTAATAAATAGAGAAAATCGTAATAAATGGGTAATGGCAAAAGATATGTTATTAACTGATAAAATATATTCACGTAAAAAAATAGCTTATAATAAAAAATATAAAGTATGTGAATATTGTCAAAAAGAAAGAAAAGCACGAAATAAGAAGTATTGTAGTATTGAATGTAGAACAATGGCTTGGAAAATTAAGAACCCTCATACTGGAATGAAACGAACCCAAGTATCAAAATTAAAAATGAGAAAAGCAAGACAAAAATATCATGTTCAATATCCAGAGAAACATATAAATAGAATACTTGCACAGAAAGGATATAGAACTAAACATGAAAAAGATGTACAAGCATGGCTTGATTTGAGAAATATAAAATATAAAACACAATTCCAAATAGGCAAACGATATGTAGATTTTTTTATACCAAAAAATAATGAAGTTTTTGAGGCAGACGGAGCATATTGGCATAGTAATCAACAGATAGATATTCAAAGAGATAGGGAATTATTAAATATCAATAATAAATTAAAAATAACTCATATTCATTTTTATGATAAACGATTTACAAATATATTTGATGCAAATCCATTACCTAATGTTCATTACATTGTATGTAATCCCGATATAAAAAGTTTTGTTGATAAAAATGTATTTGAGCAAAAAAAAATAGTATCATTAACAAAATGGACTTATAAAAATAAAAAACATAAAAACGATGGTTTGGGCACAAATTTATACGATTTGAGTGTTGAAGATATTCATTCATTTTATGCAAATGGCATGTTAGTTTCTAATAGCTACGTAGAATATGGAACTTCTAGACAATCGCCTCAATCTTTTTTACGTAAGGCAATAGATATGCATAAAAAAGAAATTCTAGAAATTTTTAGCCAAAAAATAATTAAGGCATGGAAGTAAAACATGGCATCAGAATTTCTAATTTCCGCTCTTAGAGCTCGTTTGTTAAACGACACGGATGTGACTGATATTACTAACACAAGAGTATACTATTTAGAATCTCCCGAAAAGCCCACATATCCCTATCTGCTAATTCATGAGATAGATGATTCGGATGAGAACTCTATCATAGGTAAAGATGGCAGCAGTCCCCGTATACAAATAGACTCGGTGGACAAGAATGAAAGCGTCGCTACGGTAAAAACATTGGATTTAGCAGTAAGATCTTCATTAAATGATTTTTCAGGTGATATGGATGGCATTCAGGTGAATTGGACCGTAAGAGGTGGTTCAAAAGTATTCAGAGAACCAGAAAACATATTACGGATAACGAGAGATTTTATTTGTTTTTACAACAGACCGTAAAGGAGGACGGAAATATGCTTACTGTAAAAATTTCAATTACAACTCGCTGTAATTCAAGATGTAAAACTTGTCCAATTTGGAAATTGCAACCCCAAGATATGGCTTATGATGATTTTGTTAAAATATGGGATAAATTAAATTCTAACCCACACATTAATAAAATTATTTTGAACAACACAGGGGAGCTTTATTTGCATCCCGATTATTTGAAAATATTAAAGTACATAGAAAATAATAGTAAAAAGTACATTGTCATGACAACTAACGGCAGTTGGTTTCCTTATATACCAAAAATTGATAATATCATTATTAGTTTTAATGGCGGCACTAAAGATTCCTATAACCGTATGACTGGGCTGGACTTTCATAAAGTATTTGCTAATATAAGGAATAATTTTGAAAATATGATGAGGAAAATAAGCAAGATTGAGATACACTGTTTGATATGCGAATTAAATAAAAATACTGAACGAGAGTTTGTTCGGCTATGGAAACGATTACCTGCGAAACTTAGAATTTCTTATAAATACGACAACCAATTTGGCGCAGATTTAACAATTGACAGATATAAAGAATCTAAAAGAATATTTTGTGATTACCTGAATATATTAAGTATATCGCCAACTGGGCAAGCGCTTATGTGTGCTCACGATTTTTCCTCCTCGACGAGTTGGGGAAATATTTTACAAGATAGTGTATTTGATCTTATGACACATCCTTTAAGAGAAAAAAAAAGATTAGAGCATTCAGATAGTAAATTTCTAGGATTATGTGAAAAATGCAATCATAACCAGTGCACCGATGGGCTCGTTTTTGAGGCGTGCAGATGAAACTAGCAATTCAATGGATGAACAAATTTGATGCGATATCTAATAGTTTTGGATATGCGACGCATCAGAAAAATATATCTGAAGCAATGCAAAGAAATGGAGTCGAAATTTCTGATGACGCAGATATCGCGTTTTTTATAGTTCCTCTCTGTCATTATGTGCCAGTTAAAAATAAAATCAATATTGTATACACGATGTACGAATACAGCTCTCTTCCCGCAAATTGGATCAACAAGCTAAAGGATATAGATTTATTGATTGTACCTTGCAGTCATAACAAAGAATTATTTGGTAGATATACAGATGTTCCAATCTCAGTATGTTTAGAGGGGACTAATACGAACTATTATAAATATGTAGAGAGAAATTCTAAGCCAAATCAATTCATATGGCTTTGGCTGGGAGCTAACAACCTGAGAAAAGGTTATCTTCCGCTGATTCAAGCTTGGAACTTCTGGGCTAAATATCATCCAGATGATTTTTTAATAATTAAGACAACACCCAACATGGTATCTACGAAAGAGGACGTGAGAAGATTTAAGAATCATGTTATGATAGATTCTAGAAAATTACCACTAGACTCTTTAGACTCTCCACCTAACATGTTTGATGTTTATAAATACGCTAATGCATTCATTATGCCGACAATGGGAGAGGGATTTTGTTTGCCATTAGTCGAAGCTCTTGCTACAGGATTACCTTGTATATACACAAACTGGTCAGGACCTACAGATTATATGAATTCTGATATAGGTTATCCAGTAGATTATGAGTTGGTAGAAGTTTCTACAGCAGAAGAAATCGGTTATAATAAAATGGAGCATTGGAGCCGAGCCGCATATGCAGATATAAACTCTATATTGAGGCAAATGGCAACTATCTATTTTAATTATGATATAGCACTAGAAAAAGGAAGAAGAGGTGCTGAAATGGTAAGAAAGAAATTAACTTGGGATATCAGTGCGAAGAATTTAATCAAAACGATTAAAGATTTTGTAAGATAAATATATTAATGGTCGGGCATGCTAGCATTAGCGCTTGCTGCAAAGGCCGAAGTAAAACCGCTGATGTTTTAAGCATTGGCAATATAAGGAGGCCGCTAAATGGCAGAGACATACTTAGATGGAACCGATGGTTCCTGTAAATTAAACACTGCTACATTCCCAGTTACAAATTGGGAGTATACTGGTAATATTGTTTCTGAGGAGACAACACCTGTGGGTTCATCTGATAGAACATTTGAATCAACTATTAGAGAAGGTTCGGGATCCGTTACATTTAAGCTAGACGCAGATCAAGCTAGTCAAAAAGTATTAATCGATCAATTATTATCAGCTAACACACCAGAGAAAGTTTTATTACAATTATACCAGGATTTGACAGGCGCCGCGCAATTATACTTTTCAGCGATAATTACAAGCATCGCGTTTCCGAAAAGCGCCGCTGCGATCGATACAGTGACTATATCTTTTATTAAAACTGGCGTACTTTCACATGTTCCAACAACGTAAAAGAAGTATAAGATGGGACAGATTTACATCTTAGAAAATAAGATAAATGGAAAACTAATTTGAATTATAATCACGGTGATCCTAGTGAAATATACGATGAAATATGGAATGAATCTGTAATAATAATAAATACCAGTTCGGAAGGTATTGGTCACATACAAAAACGTTTTCTTAGATATACTTTTGGAGTTCAAGAAGCTACGGATTTTTATGATTCAAGTTACGACTGTACCAGGAAACAAATTTCATACTCAAATACTGAAGGATACAAAAAGGAAGATTAGTGAAAGTGGTAAAGGTAAAGGCAAGGAAAACATCATTCTAAAGAATCAAAGAAATTTTTCCTGATGGAGAAAAAACATGACTACAAAACAACTTGAAAAAAAAATCTCTTTTTTAAAGGAAAAGGTTTTTCCTATTATTTGGATAATAATGTTTGGAATAATAACAACTTGCTCTATTGGAATATTAAGTAGTATAGATAATAGGCTTACTTCCATTGAATTAACTCTCGACAGAATAGAACAAATTGTTATAAATCTTTCTGCTACCCAGGGAGATCTACAAGCTGATAGCGAAGGTAATAAGATAGATGTAAAAGCATTACGCAAAAATAAGGAGAACACAAAATGAGTGAATATATTAATGGAACAGATGGTCGGTGTTTGCTGTCAGAAGCAAATTTCCAAGTCACTTCATGGGAATACACGGGCAACATAGTCTCTGAGGAGACAACTACGATAGGTTCATCTGATAGAACATTTGAATCAACTGCACGCGAGGGGAGTGGATCCCTGACGTTCAAATTAGATGTTGATGATGCTTCTCAAGTAATTGTAATTAACCAACTGTTGTCAAGTAATACACCAGAAAAAGTTTTATTACAACTGTACCAAGAGCTTGAAGTTACGACCCTAACATTTACTGATGATAGTGGCAACACAAATGATAATTATGGCGGATATTACGCAGATCTTTACGTAGGTCATGATATACATAGATTTTGGTGGGATGTAGCAGACGGCGACGCAGCTCCTGCAGATCCTGGCACTCTACACGAAATTGATATTGCTACTGATGACGATGAAGACGCAGTAGCAGCTGCAACATCTGCAGTAATACATGCTGTAAGTGGTTTATCAAGCGATTATTCTAGTGGAGCAAGTTTTAATGTGACGCATGAATTAGGGGCAGAAGGCAACGCCTCAGAGAATACATCGGTGATGACAGTAACAATTCTCGTCGAAGGAGCGCAGTTATATTTTTCTGCTGTTTTGACAAGTATAGCTTTACCAAAATCAGCCGCTGCGATTGATACAGTAACAGCGTCTTTTATCAAAACAGGAACACTTATACATGTTCCAACAACAGTTTAAGAAACTAAAAATAAAAGGAGAAATAAATAATGAATTATACACTCGAGTCTGAAAACGTTTTTATCCCTAACTTCGATAAAAACAAAGATCGTAAAGGTGATGAGCAAATAAAGGTAATATATCAATATCCTACAGGTTGTGAATTAGCCGCTACGATCAAATCTAAAAATGTTAATGGTCAAATTGTCATCGAATCAGACTATGGAAATTTAGTAGATTCTTGCGTACTACGAATTGAAAATTTATCCGTAAATAGAAAAGCGATAAAGAAAATTGAAATACTCAAGAAATTGAGGGGATTTGCTAAATTATACTCAGAAATTACTACACACATCATCACTAGCACAAGTGGAATAGAAAAAAAAACTTAAAAATATGTTGGTTTCTACTTAGAGACGGTTGGGCTAACAAATTAGATAAAATCAAATTCATGAAGAATATAGAACGGCCCGTTGAAAAAAGAGGACGGTACGTTGAAAATGGAAAAACAGTTAAAGTTTTTACGCATGATATCCCCGGATATTTCAACAAGCAAAATATGTTTTTCATAAATTTTTGGCGAAGGTGGAAAATTTTCGGCAATCCTTGGAATACTGGATGGGCAACTTGGCCTTACTGGGCTATCGAGGTAATAGAAACTTTAGAAGAATGTAGTAACTTAAGTAAAACGTTTAAGAAGTGAAAGCAATGGAGGTATGCATAAATGATTTCTGAAGAATTAATTATCGCTGTTAAAGCACAAACTGATAAAGCTGTCAGTGATTTGAAAAGTGTAGAGGCTCAAACTCAAGCGATAATCAACACAGGAAAGCAATTAAGTACTTTCGTCACTTTACCGCTTTTAGCCCTCGGAACCGCTTTTGTGATGACAGCAGCAGATGCAGAAGAAACTAATAGCAAATTCGATGCTGTATTCAAAAATCAGTCTACTGGTGTCCGAGCATGGGCTAAAGAATTCTCAGCAGCTACTAATAGAGCCACAATAGATAACATTGGTTTCCTTTCAACGATACAAGATACATTAGTACCTCTTGGTTTTATGAGAGATGAAGCCGCTGAATTATCAAAGACAACAGTTACATTAGCAACTGATTTAGCGAGTTTTAACAATTTACCCACTGAAGATGTTATAAAATCAATTCAGAGCGCATTGGTAGGAAATCACGAAACAGTAAGAAAATTTGGTGTTGTCTTAAATGTAGCAGCAATAGAACAAGAATTATTAAATATGGGTCTTACTGATGGATTTGACGCTGCATCAGAAGAGGAGAAAGCATTAGCTAGATTAAACATTATAATAGATAGTACAGCAGATGCTCAAGGTGATGCTGTTGCAACAGCTGAGAGTTTTACTAATCAAATGGTGGGAATGGAATCAGCTGGAACAGCTGCTGCTGAAGCATTCGGTACCTTATTATTACCTGCATTATCAGATATTATTGGGTACATAACAGATGCTTTGAAATGGTTTACTGAGCTTGATGATGGTATGAAAGGTATAATTTTGACATTAGCTGGAATTGCTGCAGCAGCAGGACCTGTTGTTATGGGAATAGGAGCAATTCAAGGAGCAATAGCTGTATTTTCTGTAACAGCAGCAGCAGTATTTGGCCCAATAGGGTTAATTATCGCAGGAGTTGCAGGATTGATAGCATTAGGAAACGCTATTGATGAAGTTATTGGACCTCAAGCACAGCATAGAGAAGCTGTTGAAAAGATGAAAGCTCCGTTGAAAGATATTATTGAATTGACAGCTCAACGATTTGAAGCTCTACAAGATTTAAAAAATTCTCTTATTGAATTAACTGATGTAGAGTTAGCAGAAACAAAAGCGCAAACGCAATTGCAATTAGCACAAGTTCAAACTGCAAATATAGATGATTTTGTAAAAAAAATGTTGATTAGTGGAATGGAAAAAACATTAGTAGTGATTGCTAATCTACAAGATGAAAGAAAAAAACTTATTGACGGTATGGGTGATGAAGGTGATGCAGCAGGTGATTTAGGTAAAACTTATGATGAACAACTTAAATTAAGAGTTAAACAAAATGCTTTATTGGTGGAATTGTTTGGCACTGAGGAAGAAAAATTTATTGCATCTATTGAAGCTCAAGCTGCTAAACATGAAGAATTATTATTAGACCGATTTGATAAGGAGAAGTGGATAGCTGATGAAATAGCTAAATATAGATTTGAAAAAGCTCAAGAAACTGCTGCAGCTGCTGCAGAATTAGAACAAGAGGAATTAGAACGAGAAGCAGACTTTCTTGCAGAAAAAGCAGCGTTAGAAGAAGAAGCTGCTGCAGCCGAAAAAGCACTTAGAGAACAAGAACAAGCAGAATTAAAAAAAGATCTGGAAGATCGCATTACTGAATACGAAAAATATACTAATTTAGTAATGGCAGCCGTAGGTAATTTATTCGATACGATGGCAACTCAGTTGGTAGAGGGAGAAGCTAGCTGGGAATCTTTTGCGAAGGTCGCCCAGGGGGCAATTGCCAATGTAATACGAGCTTTAGCAAATGAGATGATTGTTAACGCTGCAGGCGAGCTTGCAAAATTTATAGCCTCTTTTGGGCTTAATGCTGCGGCAGGTGCAGCAGCAGCTGCATATACAGCAGGAGCAGCGTTAGGTTATGGAACTGCAGCGCTGGTCGAATCGTTTGCTCAAGGTGGTAGTTTCGAAACATCAGGCCCTCAAATGATAATGGTAGGAGATAATCCTGGAGGAGTAGAAAAAGTTGATATTACGCCTGTCAGTGGACCAGGGGGTGACAGTGGTTCATCACGTCTGGTCATTAATATTTCGCTAGATGGTATTAAAGAGAAAATTTTTGATGAAATGTATGACGCCAGTAACAAAGGTGATTTCCTCATATCTGCGGGAGCAATAATTTAAGGAAATAATATGGGACAGAATAATAACATTTGCAAATACTGCAAAGGTCGAAGAAAAACGGCTGGTGGATGGTATTAGAGGTATATAGGAGATGACGAGGATATTATACAAAAACAACTGGGATAATTATACTATCGATTCAAATTCTGAGGACGCAAATTATCCAGCTATAAATACAGTAGACACCAGTCTTTCGAAAGTTTGGCACAGTGTCGGAGTCAGCGCTGAATGGATATCCTTAGACTGTGGCGCAGGAGTGACTATTAATCCAACTGTGGCAGTCATAGCTGGGCACAACATTTCTGAATCCGCAGCAACCATTAAAATACAAGGAGATGATGACTCTGATTTTAGTAGTCTAGCCGTTGACGAGAGTTTTACACACGCAGAAGGCAATATGGTTAAATTTTTCACTGGATCTGCTTTAAGATATTGGAAATTTTTAATTACAGATGAGACTAATAATTCTGGTTATATATCAATTGGCAGATTATTTTTGGGTACTTATCTAGAAACTGATAATGCGATTTTTATTAGCTTTCCTTATAATATAGATGATACATCACTAACTGATACATCACTAACTGGCCAATTGTACGGAGACGAGGGTGTAATTTTAAGAAAATATGATTTGAGTATACCATTATTGAGCGATACAAATAGGAAAGCTCTTGATGTTATGTATAAATCTGTAAAGGTAGTAAAACCAATATTTTTCGTTTTCGATCATTCCGATCTTACAACAATAACTCCCTTATATTCGTCATTTACAAAATATGGTTACAGTCATGGAAAATCGAATTTGTGGAATTTGAAGCTTTCGATCAAAGAGGCTAAATAATGGCAGATCTAACAATAGAAGAAAGACTTGTACGAATTGAAACCACTCTATTTGACACAAATGGCAGCGAAGGTTTCGTATGAATAAAATCATTCTATTGATTCTTGCTGGAGTAACTATAGCAGGATTCATTATAAATATTATTATATAAAGAGGTATATTATGGCAGGTGCACGAGTAACAGTTCCATCAGTAGGAGCTACCGACTGGACAGAATTTATAACAGTCGTGGAAAGAATGCGGCGAGGTTTTATGTCGTTAATGTTGACAAATCTCTATGCCACAACAGAACCACAAATAGCTGCTGGTAGCGTTGTTGAAATAGATAGTACGCTTTACCAATTCTTAGTTAATGAAAGTATCACAGGTTGGGCTGGGATTGGTGATGCTAGTATGGCGTTTATCAAATTAACCGCAGCTGGCGCTAGCGTGACAGCTAGTTGGGAAGACACTAATGGTACATGGTCTGATGCGAAACAAGGCTATTATGATGGATCTGATAGATTTATTGGTGGATGCTATCGCACTAACGTGACAACCTGGACTGATAAATGGATATGGTTAAAACGCAGATTTATTTTTGGCGGGGGTTTTTATGTGGGCACAGATAATCCAACTACGACGCAAGGGCTTCATTCCTCTGGAGGAATAAGAACTGACGAAGCAGCACCATACTTAAAAACTAAAGTAATGGAAATTGGTGACTGGAATATGGATGCTTCAGGAACAAAAACTTTAACACATGGTTTAGATCCTTCTAAAATAAGATATTTAACAGCAATTATATATGGAGATGTTGGAACAATTTATGAAAATGGAGGAGTTCCTATTAATTGGTCATATCATTCGGGTGGGGTTGCAAAAATAGCGGGAAATATTGGTATAAAACCTGCAACTAATACTTTAATTGAAATGGAAAGAACGACTGGGGAAACATTTGACGGTCCTTTTTTTGATGCAACATCATTTAATAGAGGATGGGTAATTATAACATATGAAGCTTAGAGCGAATAAATGAGAAATAACTTTTTTGATAGATATGATTGTGAATCACTTACACCTCCTATGGTGCTTGATGAAACTACACCTGTTGAAACAAATGTAGTTTTTAATAGATCAGCGCCAATAGATAGGGGTTCTTGCGAAGTAGCCACTAGTCCCATGGTTTTCGATGAAGAGGTACCAATACTTTATGATGCATTATGGGTGAGAAGCGATGAGCAAGCTCATAATGAAGAATACAGTTATAAATGTACAAAAAATATTGCTGCTGGCGATGCTGCTATAGTTGATTTAGTTGATGTAGCAGCAACAGATGATATGCATGGATTAGTTGCTGGCCAGACTTATACATTCTCAGCGTGGGTATATATACCTTCAGGTGGGATTTTTGGAAGCGAAGTTACCTTAATCATCTACGATTATCAAGGTGGTTGGGCCCCAACAATAACTGCAGCTGCTAATGTGTATGACGCTTGGCAGAAGGTAACTGTTACGAGAACTATAAGAGCTGCAGCGACAGGTATTATTGTGAGATTTATGGCCGCATCTTCAGCCTCTATCAACGAATATTTCTATGTTGATGATGTAAAACTTGATCATGCACGTGGTGGAAAATTTAGTTATAGATTAACAAAGACAATAGCAGCAGGAACTGCAGGTTCGGTACTTCTTACTGACTCTTTAAACACTGCCGATATGCATGGCTTACTAGCAGGGCATAAATATACATTCGGAGCTTGGGTATATATTCCTTTAGGTGGGATCAAAGGTTCAGAAATAACATTTCAAATAGGTGATTATGTAGCATCATGGGATTACACATCACAAGCTGCAACTGACACTTATGATGCCTGGCAATATGTAGAAGTTACTCATGATGTAGATGCAGATGCTACAGGTATCGTAATAAAAATAGAAGTGGATTCGGACGCGGCAACTGGCGAATATTTCTTTGTTGATAAATTTCTACTTAATGATTGGTTGGATTGGATCAATAAGCCATTTTCTAAGAAGAAGATTCTTGTAGAAATTTCATCTGGCTTAGCTGAAGATTTTTGGCTTAGTGAAGAGCCAGGAATATGGTACAACAAATTAACGGTTTGGGTCCCAGATAAAAAATTTGGTTTTGGATATGGTGTTTTTGGATACGGCTCTTTTGGGAATGATGGTACTGATACACTAGGCCATAATGCTGTATATTATCAAGTTGGCAGTGTGAAAATAAGTGGTGTAATTTATACTGAATATGACAAATATGATGATTGTGTTGCTAATAGTGAAAGTTGGTATTACGACATTATAACAACTAAATTATATTTGCACTTCCTTAATGATACTGCACCCTGGGAGCAAACTGGAGCCTGGGAGCGAACTACAATAAGCATAGGCTTAGTAGCTGGTTTTTCGAATCATGCAGGTTACTATAATGATATATATTACGATGCAAGAGTTATATCTATTCCAAATATCTCATATAGGAAAAATTGGTTGTTTTTTGGTATTGCAAGATCTGCAGGTGGGGAAGTAACTCTTGATAATTCTGATGGTTATTTTGATAATTTTGCAACTCATGATATTTTCGGCCATAAAATAGTTTTTAGGTTTGGGGTCGACGATATTGCACATGCTCAATATTTAGAGTTAGCTAACTTTTATATAGATAAAATAACTGTAACAAAAACAACATTCTCAATAGCTTTAAATGATAAGCGTTCTTTCCTACAGAAAAAGATACCGATAAATGTTTATGATTCTACTACTTATCCAGATATAAAAGATACTAATGAGAATAAACCAATCCGTTTAGGATATGGAACTAACAAAAAAGTGCCTTGTGTTTGCACTAATGAAGAAGAGGCTATAGGTGGAGGTATTGATTACACGTTTAAGATTTGTGATGTAGCAAATCCAGCTTATGCAATATCGGCAATAACAACTGTATATATTGACGATGTTGTAGAGGTACCAAAAGCTACTAATTTAAACACTGCAACATTCACAATAGCCAGTGGTGGTAATTACACAAAGGGAGATAAGGTTACTTGCACTTATACTGGGTATACTGATGGCGGAGTAATCGATAATGCACTCGACGTCATAGCTGATCTGCTTAACGAATTTAATAACGACGTTTATAATTCAACTAATTTTAATACAACTGCATGGGCAATTGCAAAAGCCCTAGCATATGATATTGGTTTCCCTATAGAAAAAGAAACTGTGGGCTCAGCTATCACAAAAATTGCAAATACAGTGCATGGCTCATTTTTAATACAAGGTGATGATAGATACTCTTTTAAAATATTTGATGAAGATACAGCTGCAGTAAAAACTATTACAGGAGAAGAAATATTAAAATTAACAAAAGCCGAATATGACACTAAGCGATATTTGACAAGATTCGAAATATTATATGATAGAGACTGGGATTCTGGATTTTTTAGAAGAATAATCGAAGAATCTAATGAAGAGGCAATATTTACTAAATATGGAGTCTATAGAGAGAAAGAATTTGAGACGTTACTGATTTCTGCTGACGACAGTTCTTCTTTAGCCTCAAAAATATCAAAAACAACTTCTGAAGTAGTTCCCTATTTCTCGTTCACTACGAAGTCGCAAAATTTTGATTTAATGCTAACAGATTTAGTGAATGTAGAATTAAATAGAGTAACGAAAGAGATGTATGGGACTGTTAAATTAGAAATAGTAGGTATAGTAAAAGATATGGCTAAATTTACTACTACTATTATTGGTCGATACATAAAGAATGTAGATTAGAGCCAAATTATTTTAATCAAAATAAGTAAGAATAAAAGAATGGAAAAAATTGATATAATA
>Ga0209977_10000135_pt1 | contig 27898 bp, 24 predicted proteins | sample SumtaG_2_FD_183113 | JGI IMG/M metagenome (GOLD analysis project Ga0209977, IMG submission 183113) | Deep subsurface microbial communities from Indian Ocean to uncover new lineages of life (NeLLi) - Sumatra_00607 metaG (SPAdes) (version 2) | ecosystem: Environmental > Aquatic > Marine > Oceanic...
TGGTGTAATAAACAGACAACGAATTGAGATGGAAATTGGAGAAAAAGAAATTCTTGAGGTCTCCGTGTCGGGTAATAGTATAATCGTGAAAGGAAAGGATTTTGAAAAAGAATTTCCCTACGACGAATACATGAACGATTTATGCAAAACATGTAAAATTCGAAAACCACCTCTTGTTTCTAAAGCGCCTGACTTATGTGTTGGCGAATGCGAAGAATATTCGAACATCGTAGACGATTTTAGTGATATTGCCGAGTTTGAAGCGTTAACTCCCGAAGAAAAATGGAACCAGATTACAGAAGAGTTAAGCGTGTGTACCAGGTGCTACGCGTGTCGAGAAGCTTGTCCTATGTGCTATTGTAATCTTTGTTTTGTTGATCAAAATAAGCCGGTTTGGTTCGGGAAAACAACCGATTTACCGGATGTATTCGTCTACCACTTGATCCGGGCAATGCACTTGGCAGGAAGATGCGTTGCGTGCGGTGCGTGCTCACTTGTTTGCCCTATGGGCATTGATTTAAATAAAATTAATAGAAAATTAGAAAAAATCGTAAAAGAACGATTTGATTTTACTTCAGGCCTCGACCCAGATGTGCTACCACCTATGGTAGATTACAAAATGGATGATGCCCAAGAATTTATGTTAGAAGAGGATTAAAGGGAGTGGTTAAAATATGGATGAAAAAATATTTGCTAAAGAAGATATTGGTAAGTTACTTGAAGAACTAGTGCCTGAATATAAGTTCTATGCTCCAACTAAAATTAAGGGAAATATTGTATTCAAGGAAATAACTGATGTAAAAGAAATAGAGTTAGATTACTTAAATTCAAAAGTTCCTCCTAAGGATGTATTATTTCCGCAGAAAGAAATTATTTTTGAATATAAATACGAAGGGAAAGAGGTAATTATTGAAGAGAGAAATAATCTCGAGGATAAACTCTTAATTTTCGGAGTCCGCCCTTGCGATGCCTATAGTTTTAAATTGTTAGAAGATTTTTTTGCGTTTGGGGACTTTCAAGACGATGTATTTTTAAAAAAGAGGAAAAATGCAACTATTATTGGACTCGGATGTAATGCTCCAAGACAGTCATGTTTTTGTACGTCTGTAGGAGGCCATCCATTTCAAAAAGAAAACACAGATGTATTTTTATCCGATTTGGGAGATAATTACTTAGTCGAAGCGATAAGTGATAAAGGAAAGAGCCTCGTTTCAACACTATCTTGGCTTTCTGACGCTAAAAAAGCAGATATAGAAAAATCAAAAGAATTAGTAGCACAAGCGGAAGAATCGTTTACAACTAAATTTGACTTTGATTTAGTCACTAAAGTATTGGATGAGAATTTTGAGAATCCCGTCTGGCAAGAAATTAGCGAAAATTGCATTGGATGTAGTTCTTGCACTTTTCTATGCCCTACTTGTACCTGTTTTGATGTCATTGACGAAAACGACGAGTACAATAACCGAGGAAGGCGTATAAGAATTTGGGATACATGTCAATCGTGTCTTTATACGCTTGAAACTAGTGGTCACAATCCTCGTCCAGCAAAAATCCAACGCTGCCGAAATCGAATTATGCACAAATTTAGCTACTATCCCTCGAATTACGGCTGTTTAGGTTGCGTAGGGTGCGGAAGATGCATTACAGCGTGTCCTGTTAACAACGAATTAAGAATTATAATAGATAAAATACTAGAAATTCAAAAAAAAGATGGTGAGAAAGTAAGTGCCTAATCCGTATATTCCAATGTTGACGAAAATTAAAGCAATGGTCTCAGAAAACGAAGCTAACGATATAAAAACATTCGAACTCGAATTTGTTAACGAAGAAGAATATAAAGCTTTTGTTTATGTTCCAGGTCAATTTGCTGAAATCAGTATTATCGGAAAGGGTGAATGCCCAATAGGTATAGCTTCTTCTCCAACTGAAGAAGGAACGATTAAATTCACGATTAAAAAAATGGGAACCGTTACCTCAGCGTTTCATAATTGCGATATCGGAGATACAATAGGCGTAAGAGGTCCATTAGGAAACGGTTGGCCAATGGAAGAGCTAAAAGGAAAGAATATCGTTGTAATTGGTGGTGGATTTGCGTTCTCGACTTTACGATCATTGATTTTGTATGTATTAGATGACAAACATAGAAAAGATTATGGGAAAATTACTGTTATATATGGAAACCGTAATTCAAGCGAAGTACTCTATCGAGATGTTCTTGAAGAATGGGAAAAGCGAGACGACATTGAGGTAGTTTTGACAATAGACAGCGAAGAGGAAAGCTGGACTCGAAAAGTAGGTTATGTTGCTGCTGTTGTTAAAGAAGTCGCCCCATCTTCAGAAAATGCAATTGCAGTTGTCTGTGGTCCGCCTATTATGATTAAAACCGCTCAAAACGAGCTTGAAAAATTGAATTGGAAGGACGAACAGATTCTTAATTCTTTAGAAATGCGAATGAAATGCGGAATCGGAAAATGCGGAAGATGCAATATCGGTGAAAAATTTGTGTGCATTGATGGACCTGTCTTTTCTTTAGCAGAGTTAAAGAATATGCCGAAAGAGCATTAACTTCTTTATATAAACATAAATATCAATTAGAGTTCCTTTTTACTTCTTATTTAATGCGAACATTTCAGCTAAATGCGGTATTAAGTAATGCACTACCAGTAGATAGAAAATGAGTAGGCGGTAAAAATAAGGATTTTTCAATATTATCGGTTAGATCTCGAAGATATTACCTGAGCTGTATATTGTACCATCTAATTCTAGAAGAATTTGCCCACCGGATGCGATTTCGATTGCGTAATTAATACCCCTTAAAACTCGATTCATCATAAACTCATAGGCTCGAAATAAGTCTTCAAGTTGATCTTTTTTACTACCAGAATAAGCATTTGATATTGCGGGGATTAAAACTGGTATAAAATCTTGGTTTAGCATAAATTCTTCAGCATCAATCATGATTTCTTTTCCTTCAGAAAACGGATCAAATACATCAATTTGTGCGAACATTACTTTACATACGAAAATTGAAGCTTTAATTTCTCTCATTATAAATTTTATTCGATTATTATCGTCTAAATATTTCTTAAAGGTTATTGCGTTAACTATATCCTCGTTCGTTATTATGTCCTTAAGATCAATTAATTTACTAACTCTGTCTGAAACTCTTTTCGAAGAAAGCATTAATTTAAGATTCATCTTATTCTTATGAGTATAGTCTTTATAGAAGGAAGAAATAAATATGTGAGGTGCTAAATCCTCTTGTTCTTCCGGTACATTTAATTTAAATTCACTGTCTTTAAATTTGGCCATAAAATGTTTAATGAACATAAATTTTAACTTCAATCTATGTAAAGCTAGATAAAGACAAACGCGTGTTTTCGTATAAGCCCCAACATTTCCCATTCTAAATCGATCGTGATGATCCCTTTCATACATTACTATAGGTTTGAGTTTTTGGACAACGCCATCGATAAAATATCTAATAATCCTCTCAAGAGGTTGGCATTCTAAAATTCGAAAGATTTCTATAATTTTTTGGCTTGATGGTTGACTTTTGGGAACCTCTTTGATCAAATCATAATTATAATATTCTAAGAACAAGGAAGTTAATGCTTCCATCTCCAAAATCGTTCTACAAGGTATAAAGACCTTGTTGAGATCGTTTAAAATTTCACTACTTTCAGGCATATTATTTCCACTTCATATTTCCTGCTTGAAAATGTTTTGGACTTCCCTAAAATATCCTTAGAGATATTTTAAAATTCTATAATACAATCAAATTTATGATTATATTTTAGATATTTAAAAGTTATTGTTTAAAACAAGTTAGTAAAAATAAAAAAATAAAAATAAAAAAATTCATAAATTTAAGTGGTTGCCCAAATGGGCTTAAAAGCAGCGATGTATCACTTGGGGTCCCATCTCCTTGTACTCGCGCCTCGTAACCCACATTCTGTGGAATGTTTTCAAGGAACTTAAGATAGAACCGCCAATCCATACAGAATACATACGTTCTGGAGGGGCTATAATCTTGACATCAACAGATTCTGGAATCTGTTCTTTAATTTCCTTGGTTAAGCGTTCTTTAATTCCAGGGAACATTGTTGAGCCACCAGAAAGTACAATATTTCCATAAAGGTCTCTACGAAGGTCGACATCACATTCTGAAATAGCACCGACAATTACATCATCGAGAGGTTCTAATTCTTTCCCAATTACTGATGGATTGAAGAAGCATTCGGGTGCTAAAAATCTTTCTACACCTACATTAATTGTCTCTCCATCGGGAAGCATGTAGCTTTTCTCCATCCCAGCAACTTTCTTAGAGAGCATCATCTCTTTTTCTGGGTCGATTGCTACATAGCAGAGTTTTTCCTTGATATCTCTAACAATTTCTTTCTCTGCAGAAGTTGTAAATGAGTATCCCTTTTGTCGGAGTAATCTTTGTAGGTAAGTTGTGATATCACGGCCAGCAAGATCGATTCTTTGGATTGCATGACTTAAAGCGAAGCCTTCGAAAATAGGTACAACATGAGAAACTCCATCCCCAATATCTATTACGCATCCCGTTGTTCGCCCAGAGGCATAAAGAGACAAGACAGCCTGCATTGCAACATAAAGAGCAGGAATATTGAATGTTTCAAACATTATTTCTGCCATTTTCTCTCTGTTTGGTCTTGGATTCAATGGGGCTTCAGTAAGAAGGACTGGATGTTCGCTAGGATCGATTCTTAGATCAGTGTAAAATGTATAATGCCAGATCTTTTCCATAGCAGTCCAATCTTCTATAATACCATGTTCTACAGGGAACATTAACTTTAGAACGCCTTTAAGTTGCATAGCTTCCTCTCCTATATAGTATTCACGAGTGTAATGCTCAACATCAGTCATTATCGATTCGTATTTAGGATAACCTATAAGAGTTGGAAATACAGAACGAGGTTGGTCTTCACCGGCGAACCCGTTTTTGGAAATTCCAGTTCCATTATCGACTACTAAGGCTTTCGCGTTTAAAAAACTTTCTTCTTCTGCCATAATATTCAGCTTTTTAATTTATTAAAATAGTATTTTGATTTTTTATTGTTTATCTTATTATTTTTTGAGTGTATAATAACATCGATAAATTATAACAAATTCAAATTATCATAATAATAAATTTGATATATATAAATATTTTTTATTACAAAAAAAAAGCGAGATAAAAGAACACTTTTTTAGAAAAAATAATTTTTACTGTTAAGATTAAGCAAATAAAAGCAATTATTACTTCTTTCGTTTAGAAATGAGTGTGAACAAAATTAAGATTTTTGAAGCCTCAATAGAAACGATTTGTGTATACAAATGAATTTGTAATTTAAAAAATAACGATACTAATTTCAACTATACATTTTAAATATTCATTCTTATTATGGAATAGAAAGTGTATAATCGTCAATCCATAATTCCATTAAGATCTCATCATAATAAGTAGAATCCATATAAAACTGATTTTTTCTCGTACCAATAATTTTAAAACCCAATTTCTTATATAGATAGAGAGCCCTTTTATTATCTGAAAAGCAGCTTAGAATGATCTTTTCTTTATTTAAATTCTTAAATTCTCGAATAGCCATATCAATTATATGAAAACCTATTCCTAAATCTCGATATTTTTTTTGCACAATTACCCCTAGACTACCGACATGAGTTGCAGCGTCCCAGTCTAAGCTTGATATTTCACATTGTCCAAGGATATTGTAAGGAATCTTTAATTTTGGGTGAACAGCGACTATGCAAATTTCTCTTTCTTTTTTAATATTGTCATACCATGATTGTTTTTCAAATCTTGATTTAACCGGGAATAAAACAGGAAGATATATCCCTTCTTCAACAACATCATTGAAGTTGTTCCAAACTCCATCAATATCTAATTCTTCTATTTGCCTAATGAAAAAATTTTCTCCGGTTTTCAACTTTAAGACTTCTTTCATTAATTAAATATAAATTTTTATAATTAAATTCCTTATCGTATTATTATGGAGAATGAAAAAGAAGATAAGAATTTAAAAAAAGAATTAGGGGATAAAGAAAAAATTCGTAATTATTTAGAGCAAATGGCTCAATCTAAAAAATCACCGGTTGCAAAAGACCTTGTTCAATTAAAACATGTCGAAGTCAAGAAACAAAAAATTAGTCCTGAAACATTAGATCTCGCAATCACTCTTAAAGAGCAATATTTGGAACACGATCAATTTGAACGACTTTCTAACGACGATCTTACAATTCTTGAATCATTTATTAGTAAAAGAATGTTACTTACGCGAATTGCTATAGTTGCTAATCAAAGTAGAGTACCCTTGGGTATTGAACCTTTTAAAAAGGCAGAGTTAGAAAAGATTTTAGATACTTTAATTTCTAAAGGTTATTTAGAAGTGGAACAGGTTGAAGGAAACAATGTATACATTCTTACAGAAAGAGGGAAATATAGAATTCAATAACGCTTTATTAATTAATCTTTTTTAAGAATTAATTTATTAATCGAAATATCTTGATATTCTCCGCTAGGATACTCTCGTCTTATTGTTAATGGCAAGATTTTAGATTTTAATTCAAGTAAAGCTATCTTTATAGGGTCTATCACATCCGTAGGCCTATGTATTAAGATTGGTGCTCCAAAACTTATCTGTAGAGCACGCGCGCCCGTTATACGCGCTTTTTCGTATCGAGTAAGGAATATCGATCCAACTTTGATAGTTTTCCGAACTTTTTTATACAACTTTCTTAATTCACGAGACTCTAAAAAAGAAGACATAACACAATCCTAAGAATTAGTAATTGAGTTGTAAAATGTAATATAAAATAAAACTTTTTTGGTTTTTACCATAAATAATGTAAGTTAAATATTTTTATCTGCTTAAAATTAATGCGCAAGGGGGGAATTTTTCAATTTGAAAGAAACTTTCAAACTTTTGAACCCCCGACCGTCGAGATTAACGCCTTTAATTAGCGAAAATTTACACGGTGTGAGCGTTTAACGCTTTACACGAATTTTTCATGGTGAAAGTGTCGTTATACGTCTAAACCACTCGCGCTATTTGATGTGAAATAAACACTTACGATAATTATTAAAAAGGCATTAATATAATTTAAGAGATTCTATAGACTCTGTAACTTTAAAACATATCTGAGAAAGTTTTCTCTTAAAAGATATAATAATCTGATATTTTCTGGTGATTTTCGTCTCAAATAAGGACCAATTTATTTCGCACCCTTTGCTTAAGGAAAATATTGTTTTAAGAAGGGCATATCAAGAAAATATATTTATAAATTGTCTTAATACGAATTGTTTAGTAGTTATTCCTACAGGATTAGGAAAAACAATAATAGCTCTAATGTTAGCTATATACAGATTATCAGAAACGCCTAAATCTAAAATTATCTTCTTAGCGCCAACCAAACCGTTAGTAAATCAACATTATAAATCATTTATAGATTTAACAGTTATTCCTGAAGAAGAGTTAAAAGCAATTACAGGGACTACTTCACCAGATAAAAGAAAAGAGATATGGAAGGACTTAAGAATCTCTTTTATGACACCCCAAGTACTTCAAAATGATATCATTTCTAATCTTTATTCGTTAAAGGATGTCTCTCTAATTATATTTGATGAATGTCATCGAACCATTGGAGATTATGCATACTGCTTTATTGCTAAGAAGTACATGGAAGCATCTAAGAATCCTCAAATTTTGGGGCTTACTGCTAGTCCAGGATCTACGGAAGGGAAGATTAACGAAATAATAAAGAATTTATTTATTGATCGTGTCGAAATTAGAACAGAACAAGACTCAGATGTTAAGCCTTACATCTATAAGGTTGATAACGAATGGATAAAGGTTAAGCTTCCGAGTGAATTTATGGATATCAAAAAATTAATTATAGAAAAATTAAGAGCAACCTATAAATGGTTAAAACAGCAGGAATTATTGAATTCGTCGGATGTAACTAAAGTTTCTAGAAAAGATTTGCTTTCGTTAGATAAGGTAATTAACGGGAAAATTTCAGCCTCAAGAGCAGATGAGGAGAAATTTCAACTTTATAATGCGAAAAAATTAGTTGCAAACGCCATAAGACTATCCCATATGGATGAGCTTATTGAGACTCAAGGAGTAAGCGCATTAAATGATTACATGAAAAAAAGCATTAAAAAAATAAAACAAAACACAGCAAACAAATCACTAAAAGAACTTTTTAGAGATTCTAGTATGAAGCGCGTTCTTGAATTAATTGAAACTAACAAACTTAAAGGTATTGTTCATCCTAAACTAGAAAAACTAGCGGAAATTTTACATAATCAAATCATCCAAAACGGAAGCTCGAGAATTCTAGTATTTTGTCATTTTAGAGACTCTGTCAACAATATAGTGAAATATATTGAAAGAGATGAAGTTATAAAGGTTCATAAATTCGTAGGACAAACAACGAGATCTTCAGATAAAGGTTTAACTCAAAAAGAACAAATACAACTTCTTGAAGACTTCAAAGAAGGAATTTATAACACATTAATATCTACGAGTGTTGGTGAAGAAGGTTTAGATATAGCAGAATGTGATTTAGTAATATTTTATGACGTTATACCAAGCGCTGTACGTTCTATTCAACGCCGTGGAAGGACAGGGAGAAAAAAGGAAGGAAGGGTTCTCATATTAATGGCTGAAGGCACTCGTGATGAAGGATATTATTGGGCAGAAAAGGCTAAGGAACGGGTTATGTATCGAAGTTTAAAAAACATGAAAGGAAACGATTCAAGTTCTAAAGCAGGACAATCAAACCTTATGAATTTTATAAAAAAAGACGAAGAAGGTAAGGTTTCTGGTAATTTTAAAAATAATGCAGAAATGGTTTCAATCCAAAAAATTGAAGGTGCTGAAGATTACACAATAATTTGTGACAACAGAGAGACTGCCTCTGCCGTTGTTAGAGCATTGTCCCTAATGGGAGTTGGTTTAAAACTAGAACATTTAGCTGTTGCAGACTATATACTATCAGAAAGAGTTGGGATTGAAAGAAAATCTGCCCAAGATTTTAGCGATTCTATCAAGGATGGGAGATTGTTTAATGAGTTGTTTGAATTAAAAAACAATTTTGTTAGGCCCATATTAATTTTAGAAGGAGATCCTTTTATGAATTCAAATATTAACCAAAACGCACTCTACGGTGCGATCACATCCATTATTTTGAATTTAGGAATAACTATATACAAAACAAACGATCCTTCTGATTCTGCAATGTTTATTTATCAGCTTGCTAAAAAAGAACAATCAGATTCTAAAAAGGAAGTAAAGTTAAGATTTGATAAAAAGCCATTGGAAATTTCTAGTTTATTAGAATACATTGTTGCAGGTATACCAGGTATAAATGCTCTTAGAGCTAAAAATTTACTTAAAGAATTACAATCGCTCCAAGAGATTTTTAACGCTGACATTGGAGATTTAATGAAAGTTGATAATGTAGGAAAGAAAATTGCTCAAGAAATATATAAGCTAAGTAGATTTAAGTACAAAAATAACTCCTAAATTACTATTTAATTAATGTCTATACTAAGGATTTAATTTTTTTGATTCCTTCACCGATTCTTTTTATGATCTCTTCAATTTCTTCTTTTTTTACTATTAATGGTGGCATCATTATGAGTGTATCCTTTTTATTACCACAGTAATTTTGTAGAACTCCTTCTTTTATTATGGAAAGCATAGACAATTGTCCAAGTGTTTCCTTATTAAACTCCATGCCCCACATAAGGCCTCTCCCTCTTACTTCTTTTATTATTTCAGAATTATCATCTGCGATTTCTTCTAAACCATTGCCAAATAATTTTCCCATTTCTTTTACATGGTTTAAAAACTCAGGATCAGATTGTATATCTAACATCTCACAAGCAACCACACAACCTAAATCGGAGCCACCAGTTGTAGAAATATGAATGAATGGGTCATCTTTAAAAACCGCCTTCTCAATAAATGGTTTATAACTACAAGTAGAAATCGGATAAATTCCCGCGCTCATGCCTTTTCCTAATACCATAAAATCAGGGATAACTTTTTCATGTTTGTAAAGTCCTCCGTATATAGCCCAAAAATGACCAGTACGTCCAAGCCCGTTTTGAACTTCGTCAATTATCATCATAACACCATGATCATCGCATAATTCTCGAACCTCTGAAAAATAGCCCTCCTGAGCAATTAATACACCCCCCGATGCGGGAATTGTTTCCAGAATGACGCACGCAACATCATCTGAGATGGATTTTTTTAAGGCATCACCATCACCAAAAGGAACTTGTTTAAAATCCGAGAGATTCCAAAGGAAATTTTCTTTGAAGCCAGGATCTCCAGTTGCTAACGCAAAGCCGGTATGACCGTGATACCCCCCAATTGCAGAGATACATTTTTTGCGTTTAGTATATGCCCTTGAAAATTTAATAGCAGTGTCAACTGCCTCACCACCACTAACTCCAAATGTAGTTTTTGTAATCCCTGGCGGCATAAGCTCTGCTAGTTTTTTCCCTAATATAGCTCTCCATTCTGAGAGTAGTAAGTGATCACCTATGTCTAATCCACTATCTAAAGCGTCCTTAAGGATTTGCACAATTCTAGGGTTACCATGCCCTAAATTATAAACCCCCCCGCATGTGTGGCAATTATAAAGTACCATTGGCGGATCAGTGGGTTTAAGCCCTTCCAATGTTTTAATCTTAACACCATCCCTCTCGCCAGGAATAATTCCAAGCCCAAATCCTTTAAAAGTGCGAACTTTTGGTGAATTCACATACTTTGCGTATAACTTCAATAGCTCTTTCTGCGATAAAGTTCCAAAAAACTTCTTATTTGAAACATTTTTCATGATTTTACAGAATTATTTTTTCCATTAAAATATTTATAATATTTAATCTATGACTCAACATATTCTCCTTCAATAAAAATTGATGGAGTTAAACCTCAAAAAACAATTGTTAAAATTAATAACAAAATTTTTATGATTAATGATTAATATTTTATTTTAGTAGTAATATAATTAGAATGTCATTAAAAAAACTTGATGTGATTTACTATAATCAAATTTAAAGTAATCGTGGCGGGTGCGAAAAATGTGGGAAAAACTTCTCTCATTAGACGGTATGCAACGGGGAAGTTTGATAGATCAACTTTATCAACGATAGGTGTAGATTTCGAAACAAAGAAAGTGGTAGTTGATGATACTGAAATACTCCTCAATATCTGGGATTTTGCTGGCGAAAAAAAATTCCGTCTTTTACTCCCCTCCTATGTTTCGGGTGCTTCTGGGGCTTTAATTCTTTATGACATCACTAATAAAGAATCTTTGGATGATCTTCATGATTGGGCAAAAGTTATTACTTCTGTTCCTAATTATCCAAAAACAAAATTATTGATTGAAGCAAAGATCGATTTAGAAAAGCAGAGAGAGGTTAAACATAATGAAGCCAAAGCTTTATTTGAAAAATATAAATTTCAGGGAGAAATTTATGGAGTATCTTCAAAAACGGGAGAAAATGTCGAAAATGTGTTTGAGATGCTTGGACGAGAGATTATTAAGAATTCTTTAAAAAAATGCATAAGTTGCGATAAATTTTACCCTTTAGAGCTTAAATATTGCCAATATTGTGGACAGAAGACTCGTTAATTCTATCGATCGCTTTTTATTGATTAATGAAAATAAAGAATCTATATCTTTTTAAAAAATAAAAGTCTTAACAAAAATATTAATCTAAATTTTATAGGTAATTTAACTTGAATTACGACTTTAAGCAAGATCTTGACGAAATTCTAAAACGATTAACTGAGGATAATATTTCGTTTCGAAGTAAAACAATCTTAGTGACTGGTGGGGCAGGTTTTTTAGGTTCTTGGGTGTGTGATATTTTAGTAAAACAAGGAGCAAATTGCATATGTTTAGATAATCTCTCTTCTGGAAGATTTGTAAATATAACTCACTTAATGGAAAAAGAAAATTTTCGTTTTATTAATCACGACATCTCGAAACCCGTATTTTTTGGATTAACTCATCATCCAAATGGGATTTGTATTGGTGATATTAAACGAATTGATATAGTTATGCATATGGCAAGCAGAGCTTCTCCTTTTGAATTTAGTAAATACCCAATTCCGATACTAAAAAGTAATACTCTTGGAACGATGAACGCTTTAGGTATTGCTAAAGCCCACAACGCTCTATTTTTCTATACTAGCACCTCTGAAGTTTATGGCAATCCCCCGAATGAGGCAATCCCAACCGCGGAAACATATTTCGGACATGTTAACCCTGTAGGTCCAAGGAGTTGCTACGATGAATCTAAAAGGGCTGGAGAGGCTTTTGTTAAAGCCTATGAACTCCAACATAAGATTAAAATTAAAATAGTGCGAATTTTTAACACATCAGGGCCTAGAATTAGATATGGTCCTGAATTTGGAAGAGTTATTCCTAACTTTATCCATCAAGCTTTGAATGATGAAGAAATAACTATTTTTGGAGATGGTTCACAAACTCGCTCCTTTATATATGTTGTAGATGAAATTGAAGGGCTTTTAAAATTTGTTCATGAAAGTAAAGCTATTGGAGAAGTCATTAATTTAGGTAACAATAAAGAGTATACCATCCTAGAAATAGCTAAATTAATTAAAGGGTTAGCAAACTCAAAGTCAGAAATCGTTTTTAAGCCCTTACCTATTGATGATCCTGTAAGAAGATGTGCTGACTTAGGTAAAGCAAAAAGGATTCTAAATTGGCAACCCACGACTCCTTTAAAAGAAGGTTTAATGAAAACTATAGCTTGGTTCAAAGATAATGTCAAAAATTGATAATAATATAAAAGATCTTACTAGTTTAAAAAAAAATTATAAAGAATTTGATAAAATCCTTAAAATTCTCTTAATTATTGGCATAATTATTATATCTGGGTTCATAATTTACGCTGTATTAACTCCTAAACCGGGTTATATTACTTTTGGCGTATTGAATTCTGATAAAAAAGCAGAAAATTATCCCACGAATGCGACGGTAGGAGAAAATATCACTTTTTATGCGTCTGTCGGCAATTATTTGAATCGAGATTCCTCATTTCGCATAGAAATTTTAAAGGGAAATAATGAAACAATTATAAATGTACAAACTGGCTCGCTAAACGCGATATCGTATATAAACTATTCAACAATAGATTTATCACACGGAGAAAAATGGATTTCAAGTGCTTATAATGTTAATTTTACGCAGCCAGGATATAATCGAATTATAATCGCAGAATTGTGGGAGACTAATATTGGACCAAATGACAAATATTGGGCAATTTTTTGGCTGCGTTTAAACATAACATCCTAAGATTTCGCTCCAATTATTTGTACATTATCAACCTTTACGAAGGGAGCATAGTAAGAGCCATAAACTTTAAATTCCTTTGAAACCGATACAATATTTTTAAAAAGTTCTAATAATTTTATTCCAAACATAGTTTCATTTAAAGCTTGCTTAACTTCTCCATCGATAATTAAATTTCCTTGGGATATTAGTCCGGAAAAATCACCGGTGGCTATGTTTGGAGAATCTGCTGTTGAATTTAACAAGATGCCCTCTTTAACATCTTTTATTATTTCTTCATGAGGAACTGTTCCGGGTTGTAAAATTAAGTTTGATATCCCTATCGAAGGAACGGAACTAAAGGATCTTCTAGATGCATTTCCAGTGCTTTCGACTCCTTCCTTACCTGCGGTATAACTGTTATGTAATAATCCAGATTTCAAAAAGATTCCATTTTGTATGATTCTTTTATTTTTACACGGAAATCCTTCTCCATCGAATGCACTTGATCCTATTGCACCGTTAATCAACGCGTTATCTTCAAGATCCAGATGTTCTGAGCCAATTTTTTTCTCTCTTTTATCAACTAAGAAACTACGCTTATATTGGAACAGTTCCGCGTTTATAGCAGAAGCTATAGGACTTAGAATCAGGTTTATGGTTCCCTTAGGTGTTAAAACAATTGGCATCTTTTTAGTCTTTATTTTTATTCTGTGAAGATTTTTTTTTGCATTTTTTAATGCTTCTGTAGCTGTAGTTGTTCCATCAATATCAGCTAGCTTTCTTTTCATTTGCGATTCATAACCGTTTGAAGTTTCCCCAGTTACCTTGTCTTTTACAATAATATTGGATGAAATTGAGAATAATGTTTCTACTCCCCACGCTTCGACGCCGTTCGAATTGAATATATAGGATTCATTGTAATTTGCTGTGAAATCACCGGATTGAGATATTGCTTGGTCATCTTCATTGCACACTTTAATCAAATCTTTAATCAACTTGCTAGAATCTTCTATTGTTAGTGTATTAATGCTGTCATCAAATAAGTTTTCAACCTTGGGATAGTTTTTGTATTTTTTAGGTAAATTCTTAAAATTAGGATCTGAAGTGCCTGCGTTCATCATTTTAATAGCGTTTGTAACTATTTTTTCGACAACTTTCTTGTTCAGTTTATTTGTAAAGGCGAACCCTATAGATCCTTGATTGTTATATATTCTAATAGAAATTCCGTTATCACTTCCCAATTCGCTGTATTTTATGGAATTTTCTTCGATTTCAATATTGGTATATTTACCCTTTCCAACAAAGATTTCAGCACATTTATAAGAGGAATACTTTTTCTCGGCGAATTTTATTCCATAATTAGCTAGTTCAAATATATCTATTTCATTGTCCATTTAATTTAATCCACCAACGGTTATGTCCTCGACTCTTATATATGGCCCTCCATCACTTACATGTACGCTCTGGCCACCCTTACCACAAATTCCAGATGAAAATCCGAATGTATTTTTATCGCCTATAGCAGAAACTTTATTTAAAACCTCTAATATCATTCCAGATAACGCGACATCCCGCATCAATTCTTTTTTTTCTCCGTTTTCAATTTTGTATGAAAATTTACACTTAAATTGAAAGTTTCCAGTAGTTGGGTTTGTATAACCATACAGAAAATCTTCGCAAAGAATACCGTTCTTCGTGTCCTCTATTATCTCATCGATTTCCCAATCATTTGGTTCAATGTATGTAAAACCCATTCGTACTTGAGGCTTCGAAGAACTAGAAGACGCTCTCCCGTGGCCATTAGGAGGTAAATTCATTCTTGAAGAAGTTTCTAAATTATGCAAATAATTTTTCAACACTCCATTTTCAATAATAATTGTTTTTTGGGAAGGAATCCCCTCAGCATCAATAAAATAGCTCCCAAATATCTCATATGGCAACCCAAATGATTTTCCTTGCCCCATTGATGGATTATCTACTACAGTAATATTACTTAAAGCCACTTTTTGACCTATCTTTCCCTTCAAAACACTCTCTTTACTTAAAACCAAATCTGCTTCGCAAGCATGTCCAAGTGCTTCGTGAATTAGGGTTCCTGTAAGTTTTGAATCTGCAATAATTGTAAATTTCCCCCCTATAGGAGATTTTGCATCTAATAGTTTAATTGATTCCTTTGCTGTTTTTTCACTTAAATTTTCCGCTCTCTCTGTGGAAGATATCTCAAATCCACCCAATCCTCCTACAGAGTTAATTGATCTTTGAATAATCCCAGCCTTTTGGGAGTATACTATATTTAAAAGTCGTAAATACGAAAGATTTTGTTTAACTTGACTCCCAAATGAGTTTATAAACACATAATTATTAACACCATCCATGTAAATTGTCCGAGTATTTTTTACCATTTTTGAATAACCAGAGGCGATTTTTTCGTGGTTTTTTACCAACTGTATCTTATCTTCAATATCTATATCAGACAACTTTATTTTACAATCAATTTTAAAGTCCTTAGTAATAGGATCTCTTTCTTTTATCTTAAACTTGTTTTTTGACAGAGATTCCGTCAGTTTTGCTAATTTTATTGATTTTGAGAAACTTGATCTTATTGTATCCCTATTAATATCCTTTAGAACGTAGAATCCCCATCCCCCGTTAACAAAAGTTCTTATTCCGCAATTGGTTATATAATAGGAGGATATTTCTGTGCTCTTTTGATCGGTGAAATCTAAAGTGGTTCCCTCCGTATATGTCGCTCTGATATCCCAATATTCAATTTTATTTCCAGCTTCTCGGTTCAGTTCTTTAATAAAAGTATTATCAAATAGCTTTAAATCATCATTAATTCCCATAAAATTCTTCAAACCACAATAAATACATAAATATCAATTCATCAAGAAAATTGAGAGCTTTAAAAGATTGAAGAAGAGAGGGTTAAATAATTTTATTTTTTAAACTTATTAGTTGATCCATTCATTTTACAGAAATTTAAAAAGTGATTCTGTTTTTCCTTTCATTTTCAAATCCTTAATAATTTTAATCGCTCCTTGAAGCGTAACCGTTTTGGAAAATTTAGTTGAGTTTTTGAACTGGAAAGACCGATTACATTTCCAACATTTCTTAGTTTTTAGTATTTTATTACTATAAAACCATTCTCCACAATGATAACAACGAAAAAAGTAGAATTTTTGGACATTCTGCATGCTAAAATAATATAAGAAAAAGTGATTTATATTTTCAATAAGACTAAGGGTTTTCTAACCTAGAAGAGATATATTTTAGGGTTAATAAACAAAAAGCAAAGTTAAATTTATCAGACATATTATTATTCCTATATATAGAGTCAATATCAAATTTATCAAAACTTGAAAATTCTAAAGGGTTAGGCCCATAATGAGAGAATTAAGTGATAAAGAGTTAAAAAAACTGAGCATTGACGAATTAACGCACTTATTTGTAGATAACATAAATGAACAAAACTTGAAATTAATTGAAGGCATTGAATTTCTTGTTGATGAAAATTTTGAAAAATTCACCCAAAATCTTAATTATGTTATTAAAACTAATACTGAAGTTCGAATCAAGAAAGCATTTGAAGCAAAAATATTCAAATCTAAATTAATGTTTTCAAAAGCAGACAGATTAAAATTATTCAATAAAATTAATGATATCAAGAATATAGGGGAATATTTTGCCAATAAAATGCTTCTCTATAAAGTTGTATTTCCTGATAAAGAGTTCAAACTCCAAATCATAAACATTTTAAAATCATTAGAAACAATCTCTAATGATTTAACAAAAGCAATAAAATATATCGGATCAGATTTGAGTGTAGCTCATAATATCTGCGAAAACATTAAAGACGAAAGACGTAAAATGAGAAAAGAGGAGTGGCAAATGCTTAATCGTTTGTATAATTATGATATGGATTATTTATCAAGAACTTTCTTATACTTGAAAGAATTAATAGAAAATATTATGATGTTGGCTGACCACATCAAGAGCTTTTCGGAGTATATTCAATTTTTAGCAATTAAATATCTAATCTTCGATTAAAAATCAAATTCGATTTGACATGGCAGCTGACATAATTTCAATTGTGGTAGTCGTTTTAATTGTCTTGGCTATAGCTCTTGCATTTTCAATAGGCGCAAATGACGAAACCTTATCTACCTTAGTAGGAGCAGGAGTTATTAAATTTAAATTAGCTTTACTAATTGGTGGTATAGCAGTTGGGGCAGGGATGTTCTCCTTTGCCTTTTCTTTTGTAGCAAAAACGGTTGGTGCTGATTTATTAGGGGAGACTCTAACTTATACCGATTTTATGTTATTAACTGTTTTGATAAGCAGTATTTTTTGGCTAATTATTGGAAGTTTCGCAGGAATCCCTTTAAGTAGCACTCACTCGCTTGTAGGAAGCATAGTGGGAGTTGTGTTTGTATATGCATTAACACAAGGAGATGTTAATCCTGAAACAGCGTTTAATTGGGTAAAATTAAATAATGTCATTCTTGGTTGGTTCATATCTCCTACATTTGGTTTAATTATCACATATGTGCTCTTTAAGATTCTTGCTAAAACCTATTTATCCCGCTTAAAAGGCTTGAATCAGATCGAGAAATCTGAAAAATATTTTAAATGGTTATTGTTATTTGCTGTAGTATTCTCTGAGATATGGGTTGGCGCAAACTCAGGTGAGGCAGTAGGAATCCTCTATGGACTATTTGATAAGGGTTCTTTGAATCTAGGGTCATATGTATTTTTTGCTCTCATTTGTGGAATCGCTTCTTGTCTAGGAATTTACATTGCCGCACGGTATGTTGTAAGAAATCTGGCCTCCCAAATGATCGATTCTCGGCCAAGCGAAGGTCTTATTACCCAAATAAGTTCGGCTTTAATCCTTATGATAGCGACTTTGTTAAGTTTACCAATTTCACATAGTCACGTTATAGTCTTCTGCATACTTGGGATGAGTTTAGCTCAGAGAAAAGAAGTAGATTATAAGGGTTTAGGGAAAATGGGTATGTACTGGATTCTTACATTTCCAGTCGCTGCAATTCTTGCAGGTTTTATTTATTTCGGGTTTAATTTATTTGGATTAACCTAAAAAAGTATAAAAATTAATTAGTAATAGTAATTAATATATAGCAATAGAAAAGAAAGGAAATTGAGTGTTAAAAATGGGTTCATTAATAGAATTTTTAAAACGCAAAACAGCTTTAAATGTTTTAGAAAAAACAATTAGACATGCTCAGATCGTCAAAAATTGCGTTATAGAATTAGAAATAGGACTTAAAGTATTATTAAAAGAGGAAAATCTCGAAAAAGCCCGTGAAAACTTCCAAAAAGTTGATCTTTTAGAAGACGAGGCAGACACGATAAGAAGAGAAGTCCTCCAAGATGTTTCTAAAGGAGAGTTAAATCCTAGTATAAGATTAAATTTATCACATTTAATAAAAAGATTGGATGATGTAGCAAATTGCAGTACTGGAGTGGCTCGTAGGATATCAACTATTCCAAAAAGGTTTTGGAATCAAAGTAGTGAGGAATCTATAAGGTTAATCTTAAAAATAATGGAGACTACTGTAAGGGCGGTTGAATATTTAGATAAGCTTGTGATTGATTTAGTGGGAGAAAGAGTAAATGTGAAGGAGTACGCTGAGAAAATAAATCAGTACGAACATGATGTTGACCTTCTTAATATAAAATTAAGGGAAAGTCTTCAAGAAACAAAATATGATGTAAATTTCTTTACAATATTTACTGTTGGAAATATATTCGACATTCTGGAAGCTATTTCTGATTCTATTGAGGGTGTTGCTGATTACATAATAGTTCTTTTAACCAGTGCTCGAGTTCTTTAGATTCAAACAGAAGATATGAAGAAAATTAGCTATTGCTTTAGAAATTAAGATGGAAAGTATGTTAATTCTTAAAAAAATGAAGTAAAATAATAAATACTCCAAAAAACAAGGTTTAGGAATTAAAGTTTAAAGTAATGCTTTTAAGGAGTTCTTTGTATCTTGAGCGTAATGTGACTTCTGTTACCCCAATTACGTGAGAGATATCTTTCTGTGATACCTTTACATTTCTCAGTTTTGCTACGAGATATATTGCTCCCGCACATAATCCTTTAGGATCCTTACCAGATATGGAAGTCCTTAGAATAAAATTGTGAAGAACTTTCATCGCTTCTTTTTCTACTTCAATACCTAAACTTAAATCCGCACAATAGCGTGGAATGAGTGTAACTGGATTAATATGTGAAATCTTTAAATTTAGCTCCCGAACTAATATTTTATAGCACTTCTTTACGATATTATCGTTAATAGAAGCCTCCGATAAAATTTCTTGAAGCGTAATAGGAACTTTTTCGTCTTTACATGCGTAATACGCACAAGCAGCAACCATTCCGTTAATTGATCTACCTCTTAACAGTTGTCTTTTAAATACTTCTTTATATAATCGTACTGCCGACTTTTTTACCCTATCAGGGAAATTTAAATTTCCACCGATTCTTTTTAACTCAGTTATTGCCATCAACATATTTCTTTTTTCCCAAGATAGGTGAGTATTCCACTTAGCAGCACGTCGCAAGTCGGGATTTTTAATTTTTGTCCTATCAATAACAGTACTTAAACCTATGTCCGGCATTAAGATAGACATAGGAGACCCTGTTCGCTCCTTTCTATCTTTTTCGTGCTTCGAATAGGCCCTTATCCCACTGTGAGAAATATCTAAATTTCTCTCCCCTACGACTAGTCCACATTGTTGACAAACTGTTTCTCCTCTTTCTTGTACATTAACGGTATTTCCTCCGCATTCGGGACATAAATTTGATGAAACATCTATTTCAACGACCATTTTACCATACCACTTCCCTTACAAATTATTATAATTTTTTTGTCGAGTTTTTCGTGTGAAAATTATGATAACAAATAAATCATTTTTGAACACACAAAATTAACTGTTATAACAAACAATGATAATTCCATATTTAAATATTTCCATTTTCTAAAAAATTTTACCAACAAAGGCGACAATTTTTTATTTTTTGTAAACTAATTCTTTTTTTTCTTATGATAAAAAAGAATTTGAATATAAGTATTTTTTTTTTAATTAATAATAGTTGTATCATTTGGGTATATATTTTGAGAAACAATTTTATCATAACAAAAACGCTGGCTAAAATTTTTCATTCATTCCCAGTTTCGAAATCATAAATACCACTTTTTATCGCGTGAAAATGGCGACTCTATTCAATTTTGACTTGAAATCAGCAATGAGTTATTTAGATATCTTTTTCTTTTTACATAATCTTAAATAAAACTTTTATCACTACTTTTTTGAACTAAAAATCGTTGTAAATCTTCTTTTAAGGTGAAAAATACATCTCACAAGAACGAACTAAATCTGATAAAAGAGCGAATAGGTTGGAGGGAAATGCCCAGAGTTCAAAAAAGGGGAACAAAGAGGATAGTCCTCGATTAAATAATGAAGATATCAAAAACCTTGACCTTAATAGTGAAAAAGTAAAAAAATTAATGAAACAATACGAAGAAGAAACTACTAAATACGCTATATGGAGAGGTGCGATAACTGAAGGTTTTATAAAGTGGTTGAAAGGAGAAAAAGTATACACACGAGCTAAAGAGAGAATATCGTTATATGTAGCTGAGGATGTAAAAGAGGATTGGCAAAATTTCATCAATACTAACAAAAATAGTTTTCCCACTTTTTCTGAATTAATAAGACAGAGCGTTAATTCGTTTATAGAGGATTCTGGAAGAGTTTCAAGCGAATTATCAAAACTAAATCCTGCTACACTTTCGAATATCTCTCACGCATTAAAGGAACCGTTAACCTCTATTAAGGGTTATTCTCAATTGCTGCTTGAAAGCGAAGATTATAGGGGTAAATTAAGCAATCATGTAGAAGAAACGATTAAAAATATCTTCGATCAGAGTAATTTGCTAGAGAATATCATAAAGAATTTTTTGGATAACATTAAACCTGAAACCACTCCTTACGATATATTATTGATTGAAGACGATTTGCCAACAATCAGACTAATTACTAGTTATTTTGAAAGCAAAAAATATGTTTGTAAGGGTGTAGCTAGCGGAACAAAAGGATTGGAAGAATTGCAACGAACTATTCCAAAAGTTATATTGTTAGATATAATCTTACCAGATATAAGTGGATACGATATTTGCCATACTATAAAAACTGACAATTATTTTAAAAAAATACCTGTATTCTTTCTTACAGCAATTTCAGCGTCTGAAGTTAAAAAGCATTTACGAACTTCGCTCGTAGATGGTTATATTCTTAAACCTTTTAATTTTTCTGATTTTGACATTATTTTTGAAATTTTAAACGGAGAAGCAAATTAATTGCATTCAAAATTTCAAAATTTTATAATCAACGCATATTAAATAAATGAAGAAGATTTATTTTTTGTGTAAAATTACTTATAATGTAGAGAATTAATCTCCCAAAAATTGAAAGTAAAAAACAAATATGAATTTACTTGATTTTGAAGAGTAGTAAAAATATTTAGAGGTGTTAAAAATCAATAATTCTAACGAAAAAAACAATGACTCAGAGCCAAAACTCACTGAAGCAGATATTAAAAACCTTGATTTGAATAGCGAAAAGGTAAAAGAATTAATGAAGCAGTACGAAGAAGATACTACCAAATACGCTATTTGGAGAGGAGCTGTAACAACTGGCTTTATAAATTGGTTAAGAGGAGAAAAAATATATGATCGAGAGAAGGAACGTATATCTTTATATGTTTCAGATAAAACTAAAGAAGAATGGAGTGATTTCATTAAAACTCATAAAGACAAGTATAATACCATCTCAAAACTCATACGGGAAAGTGTGAACTACTTTATTAAGAAAAAATCTAGTTTAGTTAATGACGATTTGAATAAACTGGATAATAAAACTCTCACTAACATATCCCATGCTTTGAAGGAGCCGTTAACATCAATTAAAGGTTTTTCCCAACTATTGATAGAGAATTATAAAGAAGAGATGGAGGAGAACGTGTTTAATACTATAAAGAATATTTTTAACCAATCCTTACTTTTAGAAAAGAAAATTATAAGCATATTAGATAATATTGAAACGGAAACTACTCAATATGATATCTTACTAATCGAGGATGATTTAGCTACAATTCGTTTATTAACAAGTTATTTTGAAAGTAAAGGTTTTACTTGTAAAGGGGTTGTAAGTGGATCGAAAGGTTTAGATGAAATAAAAAACAATCCTCCTAAATTGGTATTATTGGATATAATTTTACCAGATTATAGCGGATACGATATCTGCAAACAAATTAAATCAAATAAGGATCTTCGAAATTTAGCCGTTTATTTATTAACAGCTATCCCTGGCTCTGAAGTAAAAAAGAACTTAGAAGAAAGTAATGCCGACGGTTACATCTTAAAACCATTCGATTTCTCTGATTTTGAAGTTATATTTCAGTACTTATAAAAAGAGCTGTGTTCTTTTACATTAAGAATTAAGCGGGCTATGAGGGATTTTCGCATCCATACTTTTTGAATGGATGTATCGAACCCCCGACCTGCCGGTTAAGAGCCGGATGCGCTACCTGACTGCGCTAATAGCCCGTTGTACCAAAATCACAATTTAAAACGCACCTGGAGGGATTTGAACCCCCGAGCGCTTACGCGCACTGGCTTACTTGATGGTATTGCATGCTCAAGGCCAGCGTCTTACCACTAGGCTACAGGTGCTCTGAAATTACAAACGATCTACAATGTGCGGTTATTTTCCCGTGCAATAATATAATCCCTATTTAAGAGATTTCCTATATTTTCTTGATTTTACTTTTTTAAATTGCGATATAAGTATTAAAATAGATTATTTTTAATAAAATAAATTTTTTATTATTTTTTTCGCGTATTTCATAACTTAGGTTGACAAATTAAAGAAAAATATAAATTTTATGTTTCATTGCTCCATAATTGAGATGATGTAAAAATGAGTGGGGCAAAAAATTTTAGGTATTTAATACCAGATCGATTATTTAAAGAAATTACTCAGAGAGCTACAGAGGTTTATCCAAATATCGAACACTACTGGATTTTTGCAGATCGTAAAGAAAACTTCGGAATTGTTAATAAATTTATCGTTAATCCAGATTTAAAAAAATCTAAAACTCACGTAAAACCAAGAAGTTGGATGCGCTATAAAAAATCGAAGATCTATAATATGCGTAAGTTTAAGCAGGAACTTAAAGTAGACATAGTTTGGCAGGCGCATACCCATCCTTCAGGAAACGACAAGTTGCATCAAATTGATAAAAAAATATTAAAATATCTCTCAAATGGAGTAATGATAATTATAATTCCTAACCTTCCGGAAAAAGATTTAGAGGGTCATTTAGTAGGTTGGTACTACGATAAGCGTTATACAAAGAAACCGTTGATTGAAAAGATGATCTTTGAGATAATCCAAGAATGATCTTAGTTTAGGCTAGATGGTTTTCTTTTTACTTTTTTTTCTTTTAATTTTTAAGATTGGGCAAAGCTTATATTGATACGTGCTCTGAACAATATAATAACCCACGATTATTATTTAAAAAGGAATTTAGGGATATAATTATGGAAGCTGACAGTCAAATTTTAATTAAACCAGATGAAATTGAGATTAAAGATAAGCGCTTTTTTCAAGTTGATTTTGTAAAGGCTGTGATGATTTTTTTAGTTATATTCGACCATACAATTCCATGGGACCCTATTAAGAATGAACTTGGAGTTGCACTCTGGGAAAGAATATCGATTCCCGTATTCTTAGTGATCATGGGCTTTAATATGGGTTTATCTTTTAGCAAAATGGAAGATAAAAGGCTAAGAAAACTGTATTCTTGGCGATACTTTAAAAAAAAATTTTGGCGCTATATTTATCCATTTATCGTGTTATGGATAGTATCTTCCTTAATTGGTTTGGCGATCAACGGATTCGATTTAGACGCGTTAAATCAGTATGAAGAAGGAGCTTGGGACTTTGAACATCTATTTATTGGAATTATACCTTTTTGGGGACCAGGGAATTGGTTTTTACCCGTAATATTCTGGACAATATTACTCCTCCCATTGCTATATAAAGGCTTTTCTGGTAAATTAATTTGGAGAATTCTTACACTTCTTTTATGTTATGCCATAGAATTGTCGATCCAGTTGGCGCTCTTTAATATATTTGATCAATATGATTTTCCAACTTTGGAAGCGTATTTCGAATTTCGATATTGGTACTATTTTATAGCAACAACTCCGTTTTTTATGCTTTCTGCTATTGGATTAGGCATGTGGTTTTCAAAAAAACCTAATCTCTTTGCCAAACAGAACCTTTTTATGTGGATTCTCCTCCCATTAAGCCTTTATTACTTAATTCAATACCAATTCTTTGGTTTTAGTTACGAATTCATAAGAGGGGATTATAACTTATTCGTCTTTCCTTATTCGGCGTTTCTGGTTTTATTGGGAATCAAACTACTACCAAAGAGATGGGATAATTGGTTTACCAAAGCTATCTCTACAATAGGAAAATCTACCTATCACATCCTACTAACGCAGATATTATATTTTTCGGTTACTATTTCACTTTATGGAGATCACTACGGAGCAAGTATTTTTGGTATTAATACGATATATGATTTTCCCCTTAACAATGCAGATTTTTTAACCATTTTAGGATCCTTACTCATCAACTGGGGGATATGTATTCCGTTTGGAGTTTTCTGGTATTATGTTGATTTTGAGTTGAGAAACTATTACACACGTCATAAAAAACATAAGTACGATAAAGAAGAAAGTTATATTTTAGAAAAATGTTAAAATCTTTTTTATTTAATTTATTCTGCTGTTTTTATTTAATTTATAGTTCTCGTTACAATGAAAAAGTATTAAAATTTTAAATTTTTATATGCAAAATATACCATTTGAAGATTATTTCAACATTAAGCAATCGTCGCTTAGCTTGGTAGAACACTAAAGCGTGCCAAAAGCGCCGGATTGCTAATCCGGTGTCCAACGGACTCGAGGGTTCGAATCCCTCCGATTGCGTTCTTATAACCTTCAAAAAAAGGGCCCATGGTCTAGTGGTTATGACGTCTCGCTTACACCGAGAAGGTCGGGAGTTCAATCCTCCCTGGGCCCACCATTCTATATTATTGATTAAATAATTTTTTAATTCTTTCAGGTCTAATTGCGCTTAATTTGCATTTTTTAAGGTGTTTCCCTATATCTGCAATAATTCCTGGAGCAGTAGTATTCTCTCTTAAAATTACAATATTCTCCAAAAAACCATATCGAATTATTGATGCTATGTCTCTATAATGCCCCGTTTTTATAAGAGCTTTTTTTAATTGGCCTTTAGTTTCGCCGCTCATAAAAACTCCTTCAAGATTCTCCTTAATTAGTTTTTCGTATAAATCTAAGGTTTGGGGATCCAGAACACCTTGAATTTGCTCTTTTTCTTTATCGATTGAAGTAATCTTTACATAAACAGGGAATCGATCGATAAAATCGTAAGCGTTAATTATTTCTGTTATTGACACACTTCTGCCTTTACACAATTGGGTTCTCAAATCGTAAAGATTGAGTAATACATCAACTTTAGGGTTTAGGATTGCACAATCTACAAAAATTCCAAATCCTACTTTTCCCACATCTAATAAAACTCCTTTAAATACCGTACCTAGTTCAACTTTTTCAAAATCAATTATGGTTCCGACTTTTTTTCTTAACATATTAAAAATAAAGATTTCTTCCGGCCCAGAAATCAAAACTTCAAATCTGTTATCGAACTGCCTTAATTTTTTTAATCGGATTTTAATGTCAGGAAAACTTTGAGCTAACTCGTTTAGATATTTGAGATACCTAATTGAAATTTGTTTTTTGTCGCTTTCTTTATATATATTATAGATTTTATCGTAAAGAACTAGGCTTTTTACCATAAGAATTCGAAATTATAGGAGTTATAAGATAATATTAATAAGATTTATTCCAATCTAAAATTTCACATTATTTCCAATTAATTCAATAAATTTCACTTATTTCGTTCTAAATAAATTTAAATTGGTGTAGTTTTATGATTCATTAAATATAACCATAAGAATTTTATGATGTAAGCCATGGAACAACAACGTTTTGATTATTTAGTGAATGAATTACGAGAATTTGAAGGTATGGAAGAGATTTTTGTTTTGGATTCAAATGGAAACATTCTTTTCAAATCTGAAGATTTTCAATTATCAAGAGAAGAAGCTAAAGCAATTCTAAAAGCGTGGATGGAAAAAGAATCTGCTTTAATATTTCAGGATTTGAGATTCGCGATTTTGAAAAATGATGAAATACAGTTAGCTGCCAAAAATATAGTAGGTGGAAATGGTAATGTTATTGGTTCGATTACAAAAGAAGGAGATTATCTTATAGCTCATACGCGAGACGAGGGTTTAATAGTGCTCGAATGGTCAATTTTTGTTAATAAGGTTGCCTGGACCTAAATTAAGGAACAATTTTCATTATCGAATAAAATCGATTTTAATTCTAGTAAGAACAAGGTCAATTCTAGCATCTCTTTTTCATTTTTATAAGGATATCTGTTCTGACTCGATATGTATATTTTCATTACTAATAATAAATAGCGTAGTTAGAGAATTTTGTAGAAATTTGATTAAAACTATTTTTGAGTTTTAAAAAAAAGAATCCTTTTAAACCAATAAATATAATTTATTATACAATTCTTCAAAAAGTTTTGAATTTTTCACAAAAACACCCAAATTAGCGTTTAGAGGTTAAATAAAGATGGATACAAAAGCAAAAAAGATTTTATTTCTATTTATATACTACATTAGCCCGATTTTCGTTTCAATAATTTATTGGATTGAAGAACCTTTTACATATCCCGAATCTTTTGATCTGGCTCATAAAATTAGTAGCGTACTAGGTATTTTCGCTTTTATTTGGATGTGTTTTAATATTATCATCATGATAAAAATTAAAGCGATTGAATCTAATTTTAGCCTGGATTGGTTAAATACATTCCACAGAGATATGGCAACTACAGCCTTAATACTAGGATCTGTGCATTATTTCTTATTGCGCATAGGAGGAGTCTTTGACGTGATTCAAATGCGTACAGGGAATTTTGGTTGGGCTTCGTTCGTTTTACTAATGGCATTGGCAATAATTTTCATGTCCAATAGTTTAGGAAAAAAAATTGGAAAATTAAGGGTTTCTGCGTATAATAAGAAATTTAAATATAGTGTTAATAAAGTTCTTCATAACTTATTGATGGTTAGTGTGTCTCTTATTTTTATCCATACAATTAATTCATTCACAGCAAGGGGATCGATGATTATGCGTGGTGTGTACATATTTTTCTTTGGTATTACATTCGTCGGTTGGGTTTATCATAAGTTAATCCGAAGATTTCGAGCCAATAACGACCCATATCTTTATCGTAAAGCATCTTGGGATGAAGCTTCATCAGAGATCATCTCAGAAAAAAA
>Ga0209977_10000136_pt1 | contig 27873 bp, 24 predicted proteins | sample SumtaG_2_FD_183113 | JGI IMG/M metagenome (GOLD analysis project Ga0209977, IMG submission 183113) | Deep subsurface microbial communities from Indian Ocean to uncover new lineages of life (NeLLi) - Sumatra_00607 metaG (SPAdes) (version 2) | ecosystem: Environmental > Aquatic > Marine > Oceanic...
AAAGGTTCTGTCGAACCACACGATGTGAACATCCGTCTCGTTGGCCCATATACCACATCCGCCGCTTCGACTTGTAAGGGAAGCAGAGTCTGTTGCTGAGATCCTCATATCCCAGTGCCACTGGCCTAGCACCCGGACCGCAGCCAGCACCACAAGAACAATGGTAACCAGGGTTTTGCGCATTACACGCCTCCTTTGATTTGACGTTTTACACTCAACTCATTCCTAACGCACCCTCTCCCATATCACTTGTGTGTGCTCTTTTAGAAGTCCCTCGTGAATGCTACATTATCAAGCGTAAATTGATTATAAGAAGGTTTGATGCTTCGTCAAGTCTCTTCTGGGGGCCTATCTTGGATGCTACACTGGAAATCCTGGAAGCGTGGAACAGACGCTCGACTACCTTATCGTCCTCATACACCGAGCTAAAAGAACCGGAATCAGAACGTCTAGGCTCCAATTTCACCTCCATAAGCGAGCAGTTTTTAAGCTTATATTAGCTTTAGCAATTTTTATGCCAAGGTCTTATCCCATAACATTCAGGAATTCAAGGACTTAGCTGATGTGTTTTCAATAACATCCGGGTTCGGATTATACAAAAAGTCAACCCTTGAACAAAAGTTATAACCACCAACCCCCTCATCCCTGATTGTTGACAGCCTCCTTGTCCGATGTATTATAAAGGATGCGTCGTTTAATCCTTGCTTTTGCGATCTTACTTCTTGCTGGATGCACCTCCTTGGAGAAGGGGCGGTTTGCCCTGGGCACCTATGTACGCATCAAGGCATGGGGACAGGGAGATCTTCAAGAAGCGTTCGAGGCGGCGTTCGCTGAGATCGACCGCGTTGAGGGTCTTACGAGCGTGTTTGATCCGGAAAGCGGGGTCTGGGCTCTAAATCATGAAGCTGAAATAGTCTCGGCTGAGCTGGCCGGATTGATCCAGGTAGCCCTTGAGGTATCGGCAAAGAGCGGAGGAGCGTTCGATCCAACCGTTTTCCCTTTGCTTGAGCTCTGGGGTTTTTACGACTCAACCAAGTATGCCCCCAAGCTACCTTCGAAAGAAGAGATAGAGGAGGTGCTGATGTTCGTTGACTACAGAATGATTGAGATTGAAGCCGATACGATAAGACTCGATCTCAAACGGGCTAAAGGTGTTGATCTCTCAGGAATAGCTAAGGGATATGCGGTGGACAGGGCAGTGGAGGTCTTGAGGAGAGAAGGGGTAAAGACCGGCCTTGTAGACGCTGGCGGGGATATCTTCTGCTTCGGCGAACGCAGGGAAGGCTGGTTTGCCGAAACGTTTACGAAAGCCAAGACGAAGTGGAGCATCGGTATACGTCACCCACGCCCAGCTAACCCGAACGAGACTATCGGCGTAATAAGAGTGGACTCAGGGGCTATCGCCACCTCAGGTGATTACGAGAACTACTTTGAAGTTGACGGGATTCGCTACCATCACCTTATGGACCCTGCGACCGGGATGCCTGCTCGAGGTGTAATCTCTGCCACCGTTCTGGCACCCACAGCAACTCAAGCAGACGCCTGGGCCACAGCCCTATTCGTGCTGGGCGAGGAAGGAATCACCCTGCTTGAGGGGCTTGAGGGATTTGAGGGCTCGATTGTTTTAGAAGATAAAAACATATTAACCACCAAAGGATTCCCGGAGCTTAAGGAGAGATGAAAGAAGCTTTATTTTACGAGAAGCTCAAGGATAACACAGTTCGCTGCAAACTGTGTTTCCATGAATGCACCTTAAAGGAGGACCAGACCGGATTCTGCCTTGTGCGGCGTAACGTGAAAGGAACGCTTGTAGCCGAAACCTACGGTGAACTGGTAGCCGCACATCTTGATCCGATCGAAAAGAAACCGCTGTATCACTTTCATCCAGGGGAGGCGATACTTTCGGTGGCGGCAAACGGCTGCAACCTTGCCTGTCCGTTCTGTCAGAACGCCGAGATCGCCCGACATCGCACACGCTCCAGACAGGCAACCCCAGAGGAACTTGTCAAGATGGCGATTGAGCACGCCTCCAAGGGGATCGCCTACACATATACCGAACCCCTGGTATGGTATGAGTATCTTCTGGACGCAAGCAAGGCCGCGCATGAGGCCGGACTATACAACGTGATCGTCACCAACGGAACGATTGACGAGGAACCGCTTCAAGCTCTTCTGTCTCATCTAGACGCCGCAAACATAGACCTTAAAGGGGATGAGCAGTTCTACCGCAAGGTGGTGAAGGGCGACAAGGAAAGCAGTATGCGAACAATCCGTATGCTGCATGAGGCAGGGGTGCACGTAGAGGTAACCAACCTCTTGATACCTGAAGTCAATGACTCACCGGCAGAGATAGATGAGGTAGTATCGTTCATAGAAGGTCTTGATCCTACCATCCCTTTGCACATCTCGCGTTTCTTTCCTCATGGCTCCTACAACGTCCCTCCGACACCGGTCAAGACCATGCTGCGGGCCTATGAACAAACCCACGCTCGCCTGCCTTACGTCTATCTCGGCAATCTGATCCTTGTGGAAGGCCAAAACACCCTCTGTCCGGGTTGCGGAGCCCTGCTCGTCAAGCGTATGGGCTACGGGGTCGAGATAGGAAAAACCGAAGGAAACCGATGTGCTGCCTGCGGCCGCGAGGTTGATATAGTCCTGTGAAAGGCTGGCTGCGGCGCGGTGACGTAATCCTCATCTTAATCCTTGTTATCCTGGGTACAGGAAGCTGGCTTGCGATTCGCTTTCTCAAGGATCAGAATTCCCCAAGTGCTATCAAAATAGGAACTTCGGATGAAAAGTTCGAAATCGCTTTAAAAGACACCGCCCTCGTTATCCCAGGCCCACTGGGAGAAACCGAAGTCCGCATCGAAGATAAGAAGGTCTGGGTCACAAAGGCAAGCTGCCCGCAAAAGCTCTGCATCAGGCAGGGAAAGATCTCGAAACCGGGTGAAACGATCGTCTGTCTGCCCAACCGGATCGTTATAAGCATCCAAGGCAAAAGCAAACTTGATGCGATCACCTACTAAGCCCTCGCCCTCCTCACCCTCCTCAGAACCCTCCTCGCCTTCCTCAGAACCCTCACCCTCCTCACAAACACGAGACCCCGGACGCAAAGAAAGCTCCGGTAAAACGGGGGGTGTTACGGGTGTTATGTCCGAAACAAGGGGGCGCAAGCCCCAAGTAATAGTGAAAATGCCCCGAAAGGGTACGGGTGTTACGGGTGAGTGTGTTACGGGGGGTGTTACGGGGGGTGTTACGGGTGTTACGGGAAGGCAGCGGAACCTGGCGCTCCTGGCAGGGCTTTCGGTGGCGCTTTATACGGTGGAGAACCTGATACCCTTGCCCATCCCCTGGCTGCGAATCGGGGTGGGCAACATCGGGGTGCTTCTGGCTTTATACATGCTCTCCCCTGTTGACGGCTTCTTTGTTCTTTTGATAAAGATCGTTATCGGCTCGCTCCTCTCAGGCCGTTTCTTGAGCCCCTTCTTCCTGTTTGCTCTGGGGGCGGGTGTGCCTTCATACTGGATCATGGTTTGGGTTAAGAGGCTTTTCGGTCGCTGGTTTGGTCCTGTGGGTGTGAGCGTTGCAGGAGCGGTAAGCCACAACCTCTTCCAGCTTGCAATCGCCTATCTTATCGTGGTTCAGAGTGTTACGATCTTCTACCTCGCCCCAATACTTGTGGTGCTCGGGACTGTCTCAGGCGCACTTATCGGAGCTGCGGTTCGCTCGATACTTCCACACCTTGGGATTGACAAGACCTCCGAAACGGCTAAGATCAGCGGATGAGGAAAAGGCGGTCTCTAAAAAGCAGGCTCTGGGGAGCACTCTGGGGAGCGCTGCTGGGTGTTCTTCTGGGCACCGCCTGTTCATCAGCTATCGAACCGATCATTAAGGCTCCATGGCTCAAGGGCTTGCTCGTTAACGGGATAGATGTAGGGGTTCCTCGCTTCACCACCTCCCTGGGATTCTTTGAGCTAACACTCGGCTTTAGCTTTCGCTTCACCCTGCTTTCCGGGGTGTTTATGCTTGGGGTAGCTGCACTCATGCTATTCCTTCCGTTCCGTGAAGGGAAATAGCTAACCCAACAGTTTTTTTACTAGTAAAACATTTACCAGCAAACTCGTAAGTCCTTAAGAGACAGCGATTTCTCATCTATAACTCACCGGGGTTTTTTGCAACGGTTTTGGGGTGGGATTCGTCTTATTACCATACAGCGCATCTTGTAAATTCATCAACGGGAGAGGTAATTGCTTAGCTACAGCGAACTTATTAATCCTACTGACGCTAGAGTCGAAAAGATCCTTAAGGCGGGCGAGAAGCACTTCAAGCAATATGGGGTTCGTAAGTCATCCATTGGAGAGATATGCGCCGACGCCGGTATATCCAAGCCTACATTCTACAAGTATTTTGACCGCAAGGAGACCCTGTTCTTCGCCGTGATCATCTATTTGAGGCGTGACTGGTACACTACATATATGGAACGGATCAAGGGACTTAAGACGGCCGTCGAGAAACTTTCCACTTACCTGTCCGTAACCGAGGAGTTTCTGCGAGTCACCCCCATTCTTACCCAGAGCTTTATCCAATCCCCTGGCCTTTACAAAAGCTGGGCCGGGCATCCGTTGAACATAGAGTCCTATCTGGCCAGCGTGGACTTCGTTGAAAAGATAATCATGGAGGGCATCGCCTCTGACGAGTTCCGTGTCTCCGATCCACGACGCACAGCGCACGTGATCGTTTTGGCTTCCACCCTCTTTGTAATCTTCGAGCCACAGATGCCTGGTACGTCCAAGAAATCAGATGCAAGCTTCCTGTTTGACCTGCTTCAGCACGGGATCATAAAGCGCCACTGAGGGCTGAACGTTCTTGCAGGGAGGGGCAAAAAGATCGCAGAAAAAATAGGGAGGGACGTTGACACCTTTGGTGTCCGCTACGCACCCGACAGAACACAAGCGTCAGGTCGGCCCGATTTTCTTGTTTACCTTTTAAAGACTTCCTTCAGGGCATCTTCGAGTATGGAAAGCGCGGTATCCACATCCTCTTTGGTGACCACCAGCGGCGGGATGAAGCGGATGCCCGATGCTCCGCAGCCAAGGATAATAAGCCCGCGCATGAACGCCTGACGAATCACTGCGTTTCGCTTCTCAGACCACGGTTCCTTGGTTTCTTTAGACTTAACCACGTCTATCGCCAGCATCAGGCCGCGGCCACGGGCGTGATCCAGATTATCCCAGCGGTTTGTCAGTTCCTTGAGTTTGGAAAGGAAGTAGGCACCGACCTCTCGAGCGTTGGCAATAAGACCCTCCTCCAGCAGCGCGATGGTGGCAAGAGCCGCGCGGCAGGAGACCGGGTTTCCACCGAAGGTTGAGGCGTGCGCCCCTGGCTTCCAGTCCATTATGGACGGCGAAGCTACTGTCGCACCCAGAGGCATACCAGAGGCGATCCCCTTGGCAAGGGTCACGATGTCAGGCAGAACCCCGTCGTGCTCGATGGCAAACATCTTGCCTGTACGACCCATCCCTGCCTGGATCTCGTCGTCCACGAAGAGAATACCATACTTTTCGAGCATTGCCCTGAGTTCCTTCATGTAGCCTTCGGGCGGAACGTTGTAGCCGCCCTCGCCCTGGATAGGCTCGGTAAAGAACGCGGCCACCTCCTCTGCAGGAACCTCGCGCGTGAACACCACCTCCTCGATGTAGTACAAACACCACAGGTCGCATTTTGGATATGTCTCGTGGAAGGCGCAGCGGTAGCAATTGGGATATGGAACGTGGATAACCTGAGGAACCAATGGGGCGAAGCGCTCTCGCTGAACCGCCTTGGAGGATGTCAGGGACAGAGCGCCGAAGGTGCGGCCGTGGAACGCACCGTAGTATGCCAGCCAGTAGGGACGCTTTGTATGGTAGCGGGAAAGCTTCATCGCGGCCTCAACCGCCTCTGCACCTGAGTTTGAGAAGAAGACCTTCTTGTTGGGTGAGCCTGGGGTAATTACCGCAAGCTTTTCTGCCAGATTGACCTGCGGTGGATAATAGAAGTCGGTGCCTGACATGTGCATAAGCTTTCCTGCCTGATCGCGAATCGCGGCAACAACCTTGGGATGGCAGTGGCCGGTTGCACATACGGCGATCCCTGCGGCAAAGTCAAGAAAGCGGTTGCCGTCCACATCCCATATATTTACCCCCTCTCCGCGTTCCACCGCGGCGGAGTAAAAGCCGTCGCGTGTGTATGATGGTGAGATGTATTTTTCGTCTTTCTTGATAAGGGCCTCGAACTTGGGGCCGGGTAGCTTCTTTATCTCAGGCTTGGCCATAACGCCTCCGGGTTTTGTGAACTTCTGCGGAAAGTTTACAGATTAAACCAATGGAGTCAAGGATACTCATCTTGACAACTCGGCGAAAAAGGGTATTATAAATTAATGGGGGCGCTCATAGGGGGCGTCCAGTAAAGAGGAGGATTTATGAAAAACCCACCCGTAACACCCGCAACACCCGTACCCCTACGGGGCATTTTTACTATTATTCGGAGCCTGCGCTCCGGTCGCAAGGACATAACACCCGTAACACCCCTGATCTTAATCATAGCCGGATTGCTGGTTGCATCCATTCCTCAGACCCTCCAAGCGGGGTGGATACGGACCTATGGCGGTCCATACGACGACTACGGCTACTGGGTGGAACAAACCACAGATGGAAGCTATATTGTTACTGGAAATTTAACTGTGGAGGGCGGAGCCCAGCCAGAGGCACATGTTTATCTGATTAAAACCGACAATAAGGGTGACACCTTATGGACCCGTGCTTACTCCGGTTACTACGCCGGCCACTGCGTTCAGCAGACCTCGGACGGAGGCTACGTTGTCTTGGCAAAACCCCCTGTTTCCGGGTGGGAGTTTTGGCTCTTAAAAACAGATGAGAACGGGGATATCCTGTGGGAGGGATACACGTTCGCTTGGCCGGCGTATGGGTGTGTGCGAGAGACCCAGGATGGGGATTATCTAATCGTAACAAGCTCACCACACGACCTGACCTACGATGTTATTCTTGTCAAACTCAACTCCGAGGGAGAATTTGTGTGGGGGCATTATTACGGTGGAGCAGGCAATGACGGGGGCCTCAGCCTACAACTGACCCCTGATGGAGGCTGTATAATAGCAGGATATTATGAGCGTGACCTTTGGCTCTTGAAGATCGACTTGCGCGATCCATGGGTTCCCCTATGGACTCGTCGCTATAGCCTAGGTGAGGGGGAAGGGGTTACTATAGGCTTCTGGGTTCAGTCAACCTCAGACGGCGGCTACGTCATTACTGGAGTGACGAATACCATCGAGGTTACATCAAGCGACTTGTTCATCTTAAAGACCGACACTGCAGGCGACTCCCTTTGGGCACGCATCTACGGAGGCTCTGGCTACAGCGCCGGGTACTCCATCCAACAGACCCCTGACGGTGGCTATATAATAACAGGGAGAAAGGAAGGGGAATACGACTCCCAAAAAGGCGCATTATGGCTTTTAAAGACCGATGATCAGGGCGATACCATCTGGACGCGCACCTTTGGCAGCACATGGGACGATTGCGGCCGTTGCATTCGGGTGACCTCGGACGGCGGCTACATCATTGCCGGATATACCAGATCCTACAATTCCGATGGCTCAATTGATCTTTTGCTTATAAAAACCGACTCTCTGGGCCGGGTTGAGGGTATTGAAGATGAGCCGGTTGTTGATGAAGCAGCAAACTGGCAGCTCGTTTCCTCAATTGGGCACAGCATCGTTCTTGAGTACCATGATTTCCCTCAAGGTTTCCACGCCTCCATCTTCGACGCCACAGGCCGCAGGGTAGATGAGATAGAATCCCCGGCTCAAAACGGGGTTTTGACCTGGGGAGAAAATCACAGCCCTGGTGTTTACTTCATTGTGCTTGGCGACAAAGAGGTGTCAGTCCAAAAGGTTATCCTGATAGAGTAAGAGATCAGCGAGCTGTGACAAAAGGGCATGGGTATCCTTGAGAATCCAGGCACGGGAGTAATTCCAGGTGTTAAAATATCATTATATTCCCGGAGATAAAAACTGTGCCTAAAAATGCCTTAACTGTCTTGGACAGTCTACTTTATATTCTTGACAGAATCCTTTATTGGGCTATAATCCGTTACCAACCAAGGAGGAAGAATCGTGAAAAAATATCTTATCGCTCTAGCCCTTTTAATCCCCGTAATAGCCATGGCTGGCGAACTCAACATGGCTGTAACCGACGATTTCGTCAACTCGGTCAAGGCGGTTGAGGAGAATGTTGAGGAAGCCGGAGAGTTGTTGGACAACGCAGAGGAAACCTTCTACACCCTTGTCGACTCAATAGTAGAACTTCCCGAAATCAGCACTCCTAAAGAAGAAGTAATGGCGGTACTCGATAGCGTCACAAAGAAAAAGGACATAAAAGCCGCTGAGGAGCTTTACGAGAAGTACCTGGCGGAAACTGCGGCGCGCGAAGAAGCATTCCTGGAACTGTGGAACAACAGCGAAACCAAACAAGGGATCGTAACCTACTTCAACAATAGTGAGGAAATAGCTCTCTCCATCAAGGAAGACGCACAGAGAGCCTTTGATTTAGATACACAGGTCCTCAAGGACCTCGCTGATCTACCAGAGAAATTCAAGGCTGCCTCAGAGGATATCGCCAACCAGGTCAAAGCAGATCCCACGGCCGCCTTTTCGGCCAAAAAGGTACTCTCTGCGATAAAAGAAGCCAATGAATCCCTCAAAGCCACCAAGGAAAAAGCTACGCAACAGAAGGAAACCGCTGGGAAACTTCTGAACTGGTTGAAAGATCTGGTCTAGGGTAAACTCAGAACCTCAAGCGGGGCTTTGGCGCCCTTTTTTAATGTCGCGGGATTATCCTGGGAAGGTTCTATTTACCCCCTACCCTACTTGTACTTGAATTATCATGCCCAACCCTGGGCCATTGCTCAAGTGCTGGCCCTGGCGAATCATCAATAATTGCAATCAAGTAATGTCCAAACCCTAAATAAATCGTACCGTCTTTACCAATAACTGGATCTGAAACTGCTTCTTCGGATAGTGGGGAGCTGTCCTGATACAATGCATTAACGAAATGATACCATTTATAGAAATCACTGCCCGGCTTATGCTTATGCAAATATCCATACTTGGTTATGGAATAAATAGTACCATCGGCGGCTATTACGGGGCCAGCAAATATCCCATCACTCTTCAGAGTCTTATTCAAGGTTCCGTCAGGGTTAATACAAAGAAGCCCATCATTTCTCAAAGGTACAACAATAATCCCGTCAGGCGCAATCACCATTTCATCGGTAACAATATCATCATACCAGTAACGCCATTTGCGTTTCCCGTTTGGGTAAAAAGCATATATTGTAGCTCCATACTTCCCGCCATCCATTCCGTCAGTATCAAATGCCCCAAAGTAAATGGTCCCATCTGATGCAATAACAGGGCTGGTAGCAAACTCCGCCTCCATAGCTACCCTTGAAAATTTCCACTTGAGGTTTCCACTGGATGATACCGCCAGCAAATAACCGTCTTGGGTTGTAGCATATATCGTCCCGTCCCTCCCCACTGCCAATCCTCTTATACGCCCAAAACCTGGCCAGTTAAAAAACCACTTCCGCTTCCCTTCAGGACTGAAAGCCATAATAAGCCTCTGATTACTGCCGCCGCCGCGAACATTAAGTTCAACACCAAAATATATCGTCCCATCTGGTCCTAAGGCAAGATCGGTCTTGGATCTAAGAGAGGCTGGATACTTATCATAAAACCAGCTTGCATATTCACACTCCCACTTCTTTGTGCCATCCGGTGTATAGGCGTATATCCTGTTACCTTTTCCTATAGGAGCTTGTCCTGTAGCAAAGTATACAGTACCGTCAGATGCAATTGCGGCACCGGTTTGCCCAAGCGAAGACCATTTCAATTTCCCGTTCGAATCGTAGGCATTTCCATGCCAATAGATTGTACCATCTGGTCCCAATGTAACCCTTCTGTAATTCGGGTAGTCATTTTTCTTAAACCATTTCACTATTGTTGTCTTTGGCCCAATATTAACGGCATAGTCTATTTCCTTTTCTAAACGCTTTCCAAATAGATTTTCTACACTTAATACTATCTTAAAGACAATACTTGTATCTGAATCGTAATTCTTAGTGACACTTACAGGAAATTCGAAGCAATGAACATAGCCGTGCTTTAATTCCGCACTCGTATCTGAGTATTCTTCGTATTCAAAACCGCACTCCTCTATCAACTTCTCATAAACCGGATCAGCAACAAGTCGAGCAGTAAGATTGTAGATTTCACGATCTCTGCGATTCCGGACTTTAATCACTATCGTGCCCTTTTCACTGTAGGTCAGGGCATTATCCATTTTTAGTTCAATCAACTTGATGGTGTCAACGTCAATATTGCTTGGGAACTTGACTGCAACTAATGACGTTGTAATAAGGGTTAGCAAAACGATTGTTCTGTGCATGTTTGACTCCTTTTTCGAGAGTATATTACTCCGATTTTAAGTTTTGTCAATAGCAACACATCTAACTGTTTGATAAGGAAAAAAGAGGAACCTAAGGCTCCTCTTTTTTTTCTGATAGTCCGAAATTACTGGATTAAGCCACGCTCCTTGAGAATAGAACTAACTGAGGTTTCCAATTCAGGCAAGGCGGAATCGTCGAGATCGTAGTAGACCCGGGTTGAAGGCTTGGCGATTTCAATCACCTTCCGCAGATCAATCGGCGTACCGATAACCACAGAATCCGCAGGCACCGCGTCTATTGATGCCTTCATGTCATGAAGCTGTTCAGGACCGTAACCCAGGGCAGGCAGCAATGGTGCTGTCTGGTTGTAGCGCTCAATCGTTTCCTTAATCCGTCCCACGGCGTAAGGTATGGGATCAACGATCTCAGCCGCCCCGAACTTCTTGGCGGCGATGGTTCCCGCACCTATCTTCATGCCGCCGTGGGTGAGCGTGGGGCCGTCCTCTACCACCACAACCCTCTTGCCGCGGATGAGACTCTCGTCCTCAACCTTAACCGGCGAGGCGGACCTGATGATTCTGGCCTTGGGGTTCAGGCGCTTTGCCGCCTCTTCCACTTCCGCAATCTGTTCTGGTGTGGCGGAACCGATCTTGTTTATCAAAATAATATCAGCCATGCGGAAGTTCACCGCACCAGGATAGTAGGTCTGCTCGTGACCGGCGCGCAAGGGATCGGCAAGCACGATGGCGAGATCAGGCCGATAGAAGGGGATGTCGTTGTTCCCGCCGTCCCAGATCACCAGCTGGAACTCCTTCTCGCAGGAGGCAAGGATGGCGCCGTAGTCCACCCCAGCAAAAACGGTGCTGCCTGCCCGGATGTGCGGCTCGTACTCCTCGCGCTCCTCTACGGTGCAGTTGTGGCGGTCCATGTCCTCAATTGTATCAAAGCGCTGCACCGCCTGAGCGGCCAGATCACCGTAAGGCATGGGATGGCGCACCGCAGCGTAGCGGATCTCGTACTTGACAAGGATTTTGGCGACCGCACGCGAGGTCTGGGACTTGCCCGCACCGGTGCGCACCGCACACACAGAGATCACCGGAAGCTTGGATGAGAGCATGGTGCTCTTCGGACCCATAAGCCTGAAGTCTGCACCTGCGGCAAGTACTGTAGATGCTCTATCCATCACATACTCGTGACTTACGTCGGAATAGGCAAACACAACCTCGTCCACATCATACTTCTTGATTAAATCAACCAACCTCTCCTCCGCCTCTATTCCTATCCCTTCAGGGTAAAGCGAACCTGCTAAACTCGAAGGATAACGACGGTCCTCGATTTCGGGAATCTGGGTTGCGGTGAACGCCACAACCTCGTAGTTCTCGTTGTTTCTGTAGCATACATTAAAGTTATGGAAGTCGCGCCCCGCAGCACCCATTATGATAACTCGTTTGCGCATCAGCACTCCTTTCTCAAATTCCAGAGATTGCCTGCTCGGAGTTCAAGAATACGGATTAGGAACTGCTTGTCAACTCCTTGAGGAATTGTGGCCGTTTTTCCCTTTAATGACTTGAAAAATTGCCAAAACCGAGTAAGATTGTTGCAAGGAGCAATTCGAAGCAAAGAGAGGTGGTAAATGGTATTATCGAGCCTTATACTGACATTAGTAGCAGGCGCAGGAAGCGGAGTGAGTTTCCATACTCAACTGCAGTATACACCTGCCCTACTGACCAAGGGGGAGGATTATGATCGAGACCCTTCCATTGAGGCGGTGATCAATCCATACGACGCATACTACTTCTCTCACAGGGTTTCAGCTAAGGTCGGTCTGGAGGCCTTCGGCGGGTGGGAGCTGCGGGCAATCGGAGGTATCTCGCAGTCTATCATACCTCATGCGTTTCATGTCGCGAGCTTTGACGATGGAACATACCCGCGGATTCCATACACGCTCTGGAGTTCCCGTGAGGTAAGCGTGGGCGGCGAGCTGGGACACGCCGTGCGATTCCGTAAGGGAAAGGGGGATATTTACATCGGCCTGGAGAGGGTTTGGACTGAGGTGCACGGCGAAGGGGTATTCTACCTGGATACAATAGTGGATACCTTCCCGATGTTTACCCACGGCAGAGGTCTACAGGCTCACATAGGTATGAACATATCTGTGATAACTTTCGGTCGCTTTGCTCTTGGGATGGACGCCGTGTTAATGGGAGGCAACATCCCTCAGATACCGGACAGCATCCCGGAAGGCTCGGTATGGAGAGGTGCTCACGGTCTTCCTAGGTGGGGATTCGGTGTGGGCTTAAGCCTTGGTTATGATTCCCGCAAGAATTTGGATTACCTGCCCGATTTAAGATTGAGACCTCATCTCAAGGACTCTTCTCGCCTGGCCCTGAAACCGGCAAAGAGATACTTTCTTCCTCCATGGATCATTCAGGGTGCTGCTTCCTGGGGCTGCGGGTTGGTGGGCGGCTCTCTGGCCAGCCTGGCTTCCCTGGCCTGGGGAGGAAACGGCATGGGGCTTGGGCTTAATATCTTCTCCTTGTGGACTGGCGACTATCCAGGCCAAAGAATCTCTGTTGCCGCCTGGAGCTACCTGGGGGTTCCTTGCGGGGCCATGCTGGGAACGGCCCTTGCCAGCCGCAGGGTTAAGCCGGGCGGCGACTGGCGGTGCGTTGCATTAGGAGCTCTAGCAGGTGACGTTCTCAGCTTTTCCATCGCCCAGGCCTATCTCCTTATCAAGGGTCCGCCCTGGCGATACGGGCCGTACGGCGCTCCACCTCTAGATGGAGGGACTTTCTATGGTATAGTGCTGCCTCTGTGCTCTACCCTTCCGGCGATAGGCGCGGTTGTAGGTTATAACCTGAGTGTTCCCAAGGTCGAATCGCTGGAAGAAGACATGGGTTACCGACCCTCCTGGACCGAGCATTCAAGGGAGAGTTTTGTAAGTGAGTGGAATTCTCCACCTAGCAGCGAACCATCAATGAGGCTTACTTTACTGAGGGTGAGCTTCTAAAAAACATCAAGAAGGAGGTGGTAACATGTTCAAAATAAAAGCAAAGAACCTTAGGCCCCACACCCTCCTTGTAGCCACACCCTGGTAACTATCTCTTGGCGTACGAACTATCTTATGGGTTGACATACGCTTAGAATCAGCTAAAATTAACACGGATTTTACTTGCCGAGTTGTGGTTTTGGATAAGCAAGAGAAGATATTCGCCTAGGAGGGAAAATGAGCAGAACGATGGTTATCTTTAGCGTACTTATGCTGCTGGCGTTGCCGGTATTAGGAGTAAGTACCGCAGCCGCCGACAGCCTTGACATAACCCCTTACGAGATAATCTCGCCGGAGAGAGTCCAGCAAGACCCTTTCAGGCCTCGGGCGTGGTTCGCTGAACGCGGAGGCGTAGAAGTCCAGGAGCCGTCTTTGATTTGCCTTATTGTGGATTTAGATACCCAAGATTCGGTATACATAGACACCGTACCTTTATGGAAGGTGGAACCCTACGATACCATACGGGGCACGTTTAACGAGACTGATCCCGCGCCCAACATCTACGAGATCACCTTCTGGGCAGAAAATGATTGGCCCACAAATATCAGCTACCCGCCGCTTGTGGACACATTCTACTACAAAGTAGGTATAACGGAACCCCCTGTCCCCGGCGAGTTCAATCTGGACCCAGTCTCCCCCGATCCGACTACACGCTCTGTGACTGTGAGTTTCTCTCTAGGGCACCCTACCGAGATCACCCTTTCCGTCTATGACTTAACCGGTAAGATTGTAACCACGCTTGCGTCCGGAACATGGAACCAAGGCAGACACTGCGTACGTTGGAATACCTCGGATGCACCCTCTGGCGTTTACTTTGTGCGTCTTAGGACACCTGGGTTCTCAGCATCCCGCAAGGTGGTACTGCTGAACTAGATTTTTTACAACTCAGAATAAGTGTCTGCGTAGGGTTCAGGGTATAAAAAACTTGACGTGCACCTATAGATAATTATAATCGGGCAATCTGGTAAAAGGAGATCACAATGCTAGAGATAGACCTGCGGGCAAGGAGGACGCTTGCCGCTACGGTTTCCCTTTTTGTAATCTTGGCAGGCTGGCTTCCGGCTGCAACGGTTACCCACCAGGAGGCTACAAAAGCGGCAATAACCCACATCCAATCCATGACCAACGTATGGAGCCAACTCCCATACCTTGAGAATCAAACCATCACCGTAGACAAACTCAAAGAGCTGTGTGAAACTGAATCAAACCAGCTTCTGGGTTACGTCGCCGAGCTAACACCACGAGGATTCGTGGTACTTTCTGGAAATACCCAGCTCGCCCCGATAATTGCCTATTCGTATTGCTGCAACTTCCCATGGGAAGGGGACCCGGATAACATCCTGCTTTGCATGCTAAAAACCGACCTCGCTTTAAGAGAAAAAGCCGTCTCTATAACGGACGCAAACATCTTAAGTGCGAACAACTCTTCATGGGAGAACTACCTTGCGGGCGAAGTATTGCTTGAGCTAACCGGGCAGTGGCCCTCTCCAGGTTCCACCCACACGGGTGGATGGGTTGAAACCACCTGGCGTCAAACTTACCCTTACAATGCCTACTGCCCCAAAGATCCGGGAACAGGCAAGCGATGCGTGGTGGGGTGCGTTGCTACGGCGATGTCCCAGATCGTAGACTATCATTCCGATAGAAGAAACTACATGAGCGACATTCAACTCTACCGCTATGACAGATATGTCTCAATGATGACAAGTCCATATATACGCATTGACCAGGACTCCTCTACATACGACTTCCCCTCGTTCAACGCCCTGAATGGATACCTGGTGGATCTGAGGAACATCTACCTTGCGGATTCCACCCCGGGTTATTACGATGTTGCCGCGCTTGCCTTCACCTGCGGCATCTTTGTCAAGATGCACTACTCAAGCAGTGGGTCGGGAACCAACGTAGATCGCGTTTCATTCGCCTTGATGTTCAAATTCGGATACCACTCGGCGATGAATGTGGACAAAAACACAGCGTGGTTCTACGACACCTTAAGCCAGAACATGAAGGACGCCCTGCCTGCGGAGCTGGGTATACACTATCCGGACGGTTCAAACGGCCATGCGATCGTCTGCGACGGGCTGCGTGAGATTGAAGGCGAAGACGACCAGTACCATCTGAATTTTGGATGGGGACCCGACAGCCCTAATCCGATCACAACCGCATGGTACGTCCTACCTCAAGGGATGCCTCTCGGCTACAGGGTGGTATCAGGCGGAGTACTATCCATCAGACCCCCTGAAGGCTCCTACGTAGCGGAGCGCGCAGAACCATATCCTTGCCGGTTCTTTATTGAACAACTCTCCCCTACCCTGCAGATCGCTCCGGCTGCACTCACCTTATCTTATGGACTCCCCTACCCTGCAAGGGTGCGTTTGAAGATATACGACATCAACGGCCGGATGATCAAGACCCTCCTGGACGAAGATATGCCTGCCGGTTACCATCAAACAGAATGGGACATGCGAGACAGAGAGGGCCGCGAGGTCGCGTCCGGGATCTATTTCTGCGTGCTCGAAACAAAGGAAGGAATTTACACGACAAAAGCCGTCGTAATACGATAAGAGCTTCTTCGGGCTAGGATAGTCACTAACTCCGCTGAGTTGGTGATGACGTAAACTGCTCCTTCCTGTCCATGGTCGATACATCTTCCAGCAGCGCAGACTCAGCGTGCCCCAGTCGGGTGCTCCAGTCTGTACTATTGTATCCGAACGGACGCTTCTATTTTCGACGCAACAGGCCGCAAGGTGGATGAGATACGCGCCTTCGGCCAAAGCGAGACGGTAACTTGGGGCAAGAACCACAATCCGGGGGTCTACTTCATAGTGCCGAGTGAGGGTAAGGCGTCGGCACAGAAAGTCATCTTGATAAAATAACCCCCTTCCCCTAACCCCTACCCGACGGCCCCAGACGGTGGGATTAACAGGGCACACTGTCCCACCAGGGGAGGGGAATTAGATAGTAAGCGGGCCGACCTGATACCCTATGGGGCACTCAGTACCCCAAGGGGCACGCTGAGGTCGGCCCCTACATTCTCAGGCGAAAGGGAGCATTAAAGATCGCCACCATCCCTTCGGTCGCGATGACTAAGATGGTGTGTTATGGGGTGTGTTACGGGGTGTTACGGGACGGGTTGACAGAGGGGTTATTTTCGGATAAGCTTACGGGCTAGAGCTATTGTAGGAGGAAGTCCATGTGGGAGAAAAAACCACGTTACGAACGACAGTTGATGCCGGGTGAAGTGCTTTTCCATGAAGGGGATACAGGCGAGGTGATGTACTTCATCCGCAAGGGCAAGATCAAAATCTCTGTAGGTGAGGAGGATCAGGAGAAGGTGTTTGCGGTGCTTAAGGAAGGTGATTTCTTCGGCGAGATGGCGGTGATTGACGGCAGCCCGCGATCCGCCAGCGCCACCGCAATAGAGGAAACGGACCTCATAATTATCGACAAGGAGTCGTTCATCTCCAAGATCAACGAGAATCCGTTGGTCGCTTACGTCATCGAAACACTTACAAAGCGGATTCGCATCCTTGATGAGCAACTCAAGTATCTTACCATCAAAAGCGACGAGGAGCGTATCATCCACTTTATCCTGGCTCGCGCCAAGCAACAGGGTACGCCGATGGATGAAGGGGTAAGCCTTGATGAGATCTCCACTGAGACTATCGCCCATATCACCGGCGTTGACATCAAAAAGGTATCAGAATACCTGAAGCGCCTAGAAGATGTGGAGCTTATCAAGGTAGGCGAAGATGAGATCATCGTGCGCAGCATCCCGGACCTGGATGAATACATCCGCTACCTCAAGCTGCGCGATAAGTTCAAGAAATAGCGAACGAGAAAAAGAAAGCCGATGACGAATGCTAAGATTTAATCATAGTGGTGTATCTTCTTCAAAGGTTCCCTCCTAGTTAAAGACCGCTTATGAGTAACGCAAACTCCGAGGCAAAAGGCAGGTCAAATGCATTAAGGCTTCTTGAGCGTCTTGCCCCTGTTGCTGAGGAGAAGAAAGAACTTGAGGCCAAGCTGACCGATCAGGCAGTGATCTCCAATCCAAAAGAGCTGAAAAACCTCTCCTACCGGTATAAGAGATGCGGGCAGATACTCTCCGTCGGAGAGCGTCTGCAAAGCACCCTCAAGGAGCTAGCGGCCGCAGAGGGGATGCTTTCTGCAGGAGAAGAAGAGGAAGGCTTTCTGGATACCATTCGGGCGGAGATTGCTAATCTTGAGAGAAAAAGGGATCGGCTGACAAGCGAGCTGCGTGCCTTGCTGATCCCGCCCGACGAGCGCTGGCAGCGCAACTGCATCATGGAGATACGAGCTGCCGCCGGTGGAGATGAGGCAGGTCTCTTTGCCGGTGACCTTTACCGCATGTACACCCGTTATCTCGAACGCCGGAGATGGAGCCAAGAGGTGCTTTCTTCAAACGCCACAGGGATAGGCGGCTTCAAGGAAATCGTCTTTCTTGTTAAAGGGGAAGAAGCCTTCCGTTACATGCGATTTGAATCCGGCGTGCACCGTGTTCAGCGCGTGCCTGAGACCGAGGCCTCGGGCCGCATCCATACATCAACCGTAACCGTGGCAGTGCTCCCTGAAGCCGAGGAGCAGGATCTGGCTATCGATCCCAAAGATCTTGTGATAGAAACCTTCCGCGCATCCGGAAAAGGCGGACAGCACGTGAACGTCACCGACTCGGCGGTACGCATCAGGCACAAACCGACAGGTCTGGTGGCAAGCTGCCAGGACGAGCGATCACAACATCAAAACCGCTTCAGGGCCATGCGCATCCTTCGGGCAAGGTTGCAGGATCTCATGCGCTCAAAGGAGGAGGCACGAGAGGACGCCGAACGCAGGGGGCAGATCGGAACAGGCGAGAGGAGCGAGAAGATAAGAACCTATAACTTCCCTCAGAACCGGGTGACCGATCACCGCATCAAGGCGAGTCTCTACAGGCTTGGTGAGATACTTGCAGGCGACCTGGCAGAGTTTCACTCCCTCCTTCTTGAAGAGGAGGCGCGGCGATATGTCCAAAACGGCGATTGAGGAAGCCAGACAGGCTTCAGCAAAAATCCCATGGCAGGAGAGGCTCTTGTTATTAGAACACGTCGCCGCAAGATCGCTGCCCGAGCTGGTGGTTGATCGAGCATCCCTTACCCATGAGCAGAAGGGGCAATTGATTGACCTGGTGAAGAGGCGGGAGGAGGGTATGCCTCTCGAGATTCTGGTTGGGACCGCCTCCTTCCTCGATTTCAAGTTGAAAGTCAGACCAGGGGTTTTCATACCAAGACCGGAGACGGCTGAGCTGGTAGAACGAACAGTGGATGAATTAGGCAAAGCTCCCAAGGTGATCCTCGAGCTTGGCACAGGCACCGGCGCAATCGCAATAGCCCTGGCGCGAAGGTTCCCCGAAGCCAGCCTGATCGCTACCGACATCTCCCCTATTGCCCTGAGGTTAGCTGAGCGAAACGCAGAAAGGCTGAAGGAGCATATTCAATTCGTCATGGGCAATCTCTTTGAGTTTGAGGGTGCCTTAAAGCTTGAAGGAAGGCTGGATCTTTTGATCTCCAATCCTCCCTATATACCCACCGATCTCCTTGCCTGGCTGCCTGGAGAGGTGCGCAACTTCGATCCTCTCATAGCGCTTGACGGTGGGTCTGACGGCTTCAGGGTAGTAGAAAGGATTCTCGATGAGGCAAGTCGGTTCCTTTCCCCGAAAGGGCTTGCAGCCATTGAGATAGACCCACTGCTTGAGGAGCCGCTTGAGCGCTACGCCGAAACCTCACCCCTGCAGTTTAAGAAGGTGGTTGACAGTTACGGGAATCTGCGTTTTCTATTTGTGAGGAGATCATGAAGATAGCGGTGGTTTACAACAAGAAAAAGCCCAACGCTACTGAGATCCTCAAACGTATCGAGGGGTGGGCTAAAGAGAAGGGGCACAAACTTCTGATCTCCGCCACACTTGATGAATCCGTAGATTTTCTTCTCGCGCTTGGAGGCGACGGAACGATGCTTCGGGCGGTCCGCGAGGCAGGAGAACTCCAGGTGCCCATAATGGGCATAAACCTGGGTGGCCTCGGTTTCCTTACCGCGTTCCCCTCCTCAGAACTGGAAACAGCCCTCGAGGACCTGGGTCAAAAGCGGATGCGGATTGAGGAACGGATGCTTATTCGCGTGAGGTGGAGAAAAGAGGAGTTCTTCGCGCTCAACGACGCCACCTTCAACATGAGCTCGGACGCGCGCGTGATCGAGCTCTCGACCTACGTGAACGGTGAGTTCCTGACCCGCTTTACGGGCGACGGCTTGATTGTTTCTACGCCTACCGGTTCGACCGCCTACTCACTTGCCGCGGGCGGGCCTATACTCGATCCACGGCTTGAGGCGATGATCCTCACCCCTATCTGTCCACACGCCCTATCGGCAAGACCGATGCTGGTCCCGCCAACCTACACGGTTACAGTAGAGGTAGGCTCCAAGAACCCTCCGGTGATCCTCACAATCGATGGACAGGAAAGACGCCAGTTAGAGACCGGCGAGAAGGTTGCCTTCTGTAGGGCCGAACGTCACGCCCGGATCGTAATGCCCCAAGATGTTTCATTCTTCCAGATCCTTCGCCGCAAGATGCGCTGGGGAGGCATGCGCGATGCTTGAGCGGCTGCGTATCCGAAACTTCGCTTTAATCGATGCGGTGGAGCTCAATCTATCAAAGGGACTCAACATACTCACAGGGGAAACCGGCACAGGAAAATCAATACTTCTAGGCGCGCTGTCGGTCGTGCTCGGTGAGCGTATAACGGATGAACTTTTCCGATCGGATAAAGACCCGCTTGAGGTGGAGGCGTCGTTCAGCGTCGATGATCTCAAACTTCCCGACTGGGTAGGCGCCGATCAGGAAGGCGTGCTTCTTATCCTTCGCAGCGCCCTCAAAGGCAAGCGTGCTGCCAACTTCGTCAACCAGCGTCAGACCACCCAATCAGCACTCTCCAAACTGGGCGACGATCTCGTTGACATCCACGGCCAGCATCAGCACCAGCTTCTCCTGAAACCGGTCACCCACGGAAGATTCTTCGATGCCTACGGAGAGCTTGAAGAACTCAAGGAACGGTACGCCGCAAAGTTCAACGATTATCATAAGCTGCTTGAGGGGATCAAGAGACTGAAACGCGATCTTGCCCAGCGCCGCGAGCAGCGGGACTTTCTTGCCTTTCAGCTTTCAGAGATCGCAAAGCTCGATCCCAAGCCTGGTGAGGTTGCAGAACTCAAGAGAGAGCAGGAGCTTTTGGCCTCGGCCGAACGCAGGGAAAAGATGGCAAGTCGGTTGATTGAACTCGTCTCCGAGAAGGAGGCTTCCGTACTTGAAGGGCTGGCGCTTGCAACCCAGATGCTTAAGGATCTGGCAGCACTGGATCCATCACTTCAGGAGACGCTCAAAACCCTGACAGAGGCCGAGGTGGCAACAGACGAGGTGTGGCGAACACTGGTGCGCTACCGCTCCTCAATCGAGTACTCACCCCAGCGGCTGGAGGAGATAAACGAACGGTTGTTCGCCTTCGAGAAGCTCTGCCGAAAGCATAACGTCGACGAGCAGGGACTCGTCAGACTGAGGGTTGATCTGGAGACCAAGCTTTCCTCTATCGAGCTGGACGCCGAGGAGATTGCCAAACTTGAAAAGGAAGAAGCCAGGCTCCGCGCTGAGGTTGTAGGGCTTGCGCGCGAACTCTCCGAGGCAAGAGAAAAGACCAGGGATGAGTTCCAGCGTGCTGTGGAAAACCAGCTTGAAGGGTTCGCCATGCCCAAGGCCCGGCTGGCTGTTGAGTTTCCGCGGTCCAAGGACCCCGACGGTTTGTATGAAGAAAATGGGGTTCGCTACCGGCTCGCTGAGAACGGCCTTGAGGAGACGCAGTTCCTGTTCTCCGCCAACCCGGGGGAGGCGCCGAAGCCATTGGCGCGGATAGCCTCGGGCGGCGAGCTCTCGCGCATCATGCTCGCTTTAAAGACGGTCCTTGTAGACTCAGACCAAGTACCGGTGCTGGTCTTCGATGAGATTGACGTGGGGATAGGTGGAGCCACTGCTGAGACCATAGGCAAAAGACTCAAGGAGTTGGCTCGTAAAAAACAGATCCTTCTCGTGACCCACCTTCCACAGATCGCGCGCTACGCCGACCGTCACTTCCGGGTAACCAAGGAGGTCAGGAAAGGAAGAACCCTCACCCGCATCAAAGCGCTGGACAGGAAAGGACGTGTAGAGGAGCTTGCCCGGATGCTGGGTGGAGAGGAAATCACCGATACCGTGCGCGCGCACGCAAAAGAGCTCCTTGAGGGCACCGAATGACACGTACCCGTAACACCCGTAACACCCCCCGTACCCCTCCGGGGCATTCTCATAATTATTCGGAGCTTACGCTCCGTTCACAAGGAAATAACACCCGCAACACCCCACGCAACACATCCCCTGACACCCTCCCGGATGCAATACCACAGGTGGTTAAAAACCCATGGCGCTTCTGGACGGTCCCCAATATCCTTTCCCTTGTTCGACTCGCTATGCTTGCACCAACGGTCTGGGCGCTGGTTACCCAACGCAATCTTCTGGCCTTCATCCTGTTCGTGGTCTCCTCTGCTACCGATGCAGTGGACGGGTGGATCGCCCGCCGCTTACATCAGGAAAGCGAGTGGGGAAAGATACTCGATCCCCTCGCCGACAAACTCACCCTGAACACACTTGCCATGATCATGGCATTCCAGGGAAGGATACCGCTCTTTCTCGCTCTCATAGTACTGGTAAGGGATGCAATTATCTTGGGAGGTGGCCTGGTGCTCTTGACCTCAAGAACCTTCGTGCCTCAATCCAACTGGCCGGGCAAGATCACCGGCGCTGCGTTCTTTGCTATGCTTTGCGCCGCCTTACTTGATGCCCGCTGGCTGCTTCGTGGATTCCTTGTCCCGCTGGTAACCGTCCTGGTGTTCATAACCGTTGTCGTATATACCCACACCTTTTTTCAACGCCTGAATCAGAAGTCCAAGGAAGGATAAGTATGCTGGTACTTGTCGTAAGCGATCTACATGGCCATTCTGTAGAGCCTTTAGTAGGGATTGAAGGTGTGGATCTTCTGTTGATGCTTGGAGATGTAACAACGGGTGCCGGTCTTGAAAAAACCAAGGAGCGGATTCAGACCCTGCGAGGAGCCTATCCCGCACTTTATGTGATCTCTGGGAACTGGGAACGGCCCCAATCCGCAGCGTGGTTTCAATCCGAAGGCCTCAGCCTTGATGAACGTGCAGAAAGGTTTAATGGACTACTTCTCTTCGGTTTAGGTGGCTCAATTCCCACACCGTTCAACACCCCGAACGAGTTCACGGAGGATGAATTGGCCGATAAACTGACATCCTGTCCTGAGCCAGAAGAAGATGAGCGGCTCGTGATCTGCTCGCACAATCCCCCATACGGGGCCTGCGACAGGGTGTTTTTAGGCAAGCGTGTGGGATCGAAATCCTTATGGACTTTTATAGAGAAGCGTAAACCTGACCTCGTGTTATGCGGGCACATCCACGAGGCTCGAGGAATCGAAAACATAGGGCCAACGATTGTTCTAAATCCAGGCAGCGCCCCAAAACACTACGCGCTGATCAGGATCGAGAAGGAAATCTCTGTAGCCTTACATTAAACCCTTCACCTCTCCCCTCTCGCAAAAGATACAACGCGGGGTTAAACAATCAGCGGTTCTGACGACAACGGATAAAGAAGGCTATTGACCGGTTGTAGGTTTTCTCCTCTTGCTGGGTGAAGTAACAAGCCGGCAGCTCTCCTTGCGAACGATGGTAGGCTACGCACTCGCAGCACTTCTTCTTGCGTGAGCAAGGTTCATAGGTACAGGTGCACTCGATCTGAGCATCGCACTCGTTCATAGGCTCCTTCCTTTGGCTTAGATCATATCCTTAAGGAGGGTAGTGTCAACCCTTGAACTGACTCAAGACTTGCTTATACTCCGGCAATCATTGGAGGTCTTAGATGCATATTCTTTGTTTGCTAAGTGTATTCCTGCTTGGGGGAGTCGAACTGGAGACCGAACCGGCGTGGGAATCCAACGACAACGACTACTCCACCGGCGGGATACTTGCCGATATTGACTCAGACGGTGATCTTGATCTGGTAACCGGTAACGGAAACGACATGGCCCGCAACCCAAATAAAGTTTATTACAATGAAGACAACATCCTTGAAGAAACGGCCTCATGGACCTCAGCCGATTGGAGCTACAATGGACATATATCGCTTGGAGATATGGATGCAGATGGGGATCTTGACTTGGCGGTGGCAGGCTTTGCCTATTACATAAGTTGGCAATCCGATCCTTCGCGTGTTTATTTGAACGAAAAGGGTACATTTACTTCGAACCCTGTCTGGTTAGGCGGCGACACTTTGCAGGCGTTTTCCTGCGACTGGGGCGACGCGGACGCAGACGGCGACCTTGATCTTGCTATCGCTGCAGGTAACAGTTATATCCCGAAGAAACAAAAGATAGTGATCTTCAAGAATACGGACGGCGTGCTCTCGGCTGAACCGATGTGGGAATCTGCCGACGCAGACTTCAACCTGGACGTGTGCTGGGTGGATATAGATGGTGACGGGGATCTGGATCTGGCAGCCGGCGGCTATGCTACAAACCGCATCTACTTCATGGAGAATAGCATCCTTAACAAGGAAGCGGGATGGGTATCGGCTGATGCCCATCACACCATCCAGATCGCTTTTGGTGATTTCGACGCAGACGGAGACCTCGACATGGGCACCGCAGACAACAACCAGATGATGGACGACGAAAGCCGGGTACGCATCTACCTTAACCATAACGGAACGCTGGATACCCTGCCATTTTGGGAGTCGAAGCTGTGGCAATATCAATCCTGCGTGGCCTGGGGAGATGTTGATGCAGACGGCGATCTTGATCTGGCCGCAGGCGGCTGGTGGGAACCGGTAACGGTATACGAAAACAACGATAACTCATTCGATTCTCTGCCGAGCTGGTCGTGGAGCCCTTTCCCGAATGAGAATCTCGTCTGTGAGCAGGTAATCTGGGGCGAGGTCGACAACGACAACTGGAAGGAGACCACCGAGAACTTCGGGACTATATCTGCAGGTCATGCAATCTACCCCTCCCACTTCCCGGCGTTGGATGTAGTTGAGGTTAAGATCAATGGATCGGCTGCATCTCCAGGTGGGTTTTGCTGGAATCCGGCCGACGGTTGGATTCAGATAAACCAAGAGGGTTGGGTAGAGGTAACCTACCGCTATTCTAAGTATCCTGATCTTCTGGTAACCAACTGGAATCCCCCTACAGGAAACTTCCTCTTCCTCAACACAGCCGAGGATACAAATGCAGTTGCCGAACTGCCTCCTCCTGAACTCCCTGTCCAGCTTGAAAAGACAATACTGATCCGAGGGGAACCCATCAGGCTTATGGCTTCCACTCCCCAAAAGATAGAAGAAATCTCCCTCTACGACGTGACAGGCAGATGGCTTTCCAGCTTTGCTCCAGGGGATTGTCGTGAGTTAATTGCCCTTCCCTTCGAGACCTCAAGACTTCCTCGCGGGGTGTATTTCCTCCACGTCCTAATCAGGCAGAAACCAATCACCCTGCGCTTCCAGATTGTGTGAGCATTAACAAGGCTGCCTTATGGTCAGCCCTGTTCGCTTTTAGCCGAGATTACGTAAGAACCTTAAGGTTGCAGCAAAGCGGCCTTGGTTATCCGCTGGGCCGTAGAAAATTCCTCGGTGTCCTCATCTATACGCCGCTCACGCCACCCCAGTGTGTAGATATAAACACCAGGCGCTGGACGGTGACCACTTTCCGTCAAACCGTCCCAGTGAACCTCAAAGATGCCGCCGAACTCATAGGGAACCTCGTCAATCAGTGTACGGATGTGCTCGCCGGCTCGGTTGTAGATGCGAAGCGTTACCAGTCCCTCACGAGGGATGCTGAACGCAAACGTCGTTGAGCCGCTGAACGGGTTCGGGTAGTTGTGGATATCCAATACAGGCTCGAAGCGCGTCATGATAAGAACGCTGTCGTTCACCAGAGTAGGATCGTCGGTGTAGTAAGTTCGTATCCACACCACCCTGTATTCGGTTACCGTGGTGTCGAACTCACCTGCTACACTGCCAAGCTCCTCGTGAGGCCTCACAACCAGACGCGCCACTACCATCTTGGCAGAATCCACAGATCCCAGATCAGGAACGCCGTCATTATCCTCGTCCAGGAGAGGGGTTCCGTCCTCAAAACTCAGGGTATGGCTCCAACCCAGATCAGGTGCCGCGTAGCTGCCGATGTCGATAATGTCATACGTGCTGCCGAGATTGGTTACTCGAAGCAGGTATACCGCCTCTTCGCCAGGACCGATTATCGTGCTCGTGTCCGGCTCGATATCCAGTGCCACTATGTTCCGCGTGCGTGTTACCACTATCGCGCTGTCGTAAACCGTCTCGCTGATCGAGGAGCGAGCGTAGACTATGGTTGAATCGAAAAGACCCGGAAGCGCCCAGTAGGGCGGCGTCACGTCAAGATACAGCATATCAAATCCAGGAACGCCTGCAACAAGACCGGCCAGGGTGTCCAGATCAGGGATGCCGTCACCATCGGTGTCCGCAAGATCGTTGATCCCGTCCTTGTCAACAAGACGGTGAACCCAATCCGATTGACCAGGCCTGAACGTGATGTCGGGAACGTCAGGACCGTTCCCGTAGTTGAATACCTCTAAAGGATAGCGAATCGTCTGACCTGAAGGAACCGAATCCAGCGTGTCGGGAACAATAAGCAGACCGGCAACGGCCTCTACCTCCACGATCAGAACCGCGGTGTCTATCGTCTCAGGATAGATAGAACCAAACGGGTAGTTGCCCGAGGTGGCTATAAGATAGATCGTATCCCGATCACCGGCCATGGCAGAATCAGGAACCCGTACACGAACCTGGAAAGGAGCCGCAACCGAATCGGTCGGAACGCCAGGCACGTCAAGCGTGTCGTTAGCGTCCGTGTCCTGCAAGGGAACTCCGAGGGTATCGGTAAAACTAACAAGCCAGGTAAGGCTGTCCTGGGTCGAATGGTAGGTAAGGTTAACCGTATCCTCCCTGTAAAGACTCGTGCTGTAAGCGGCAACCGGAATCACCTTCGTATTGCGAGGGTACTCGGTAACGAACGTGTCAGGGTCTACCATGATCTTAACCTCGAGGATAGTAGTCACAAGAAACGCAGTATCCAGTCTGATGGTATCCCGCATGGATACGACTCTGAAGAAACAGGTATCCGTGGTTCCAAAGGGCAGCATCTCCGCGGGGGTAACGTCGGCTAGCACAAGAACGTTCCCGCCCTTAGGCAAGGTGTCGGTATCGGGGTTGCCGTCGCCGTCAACGTCAGGCAGTGTGCGGCCCAGCTCGTCGGAAAGGGAGGTTACAAAATAAGGATCCTTGCTGTTCTTTGTGAAGATGTTGATAACGTCCCATATGTTGCCGTTGTTCTCGACGTAGACCTCGTAGGCGCCGTCATTTGTCTGGCTGGTGGGAACCAGACACTCGGTATCCTTAAACTGATCCGGGTAGGCGGCAACAGCAGGGTGGATCGCAAACCAGAGAGGCAAGAAGTCTGACCCTTGACGATCAAGGCAGCTTCCCATAGTCGCCACCCCTTCAGAAGTAGTCACATGGTAGATTGCAACTGCAGCCTCATCGTCCATCGGACAGGAGTAACGGTAGAACTCGCCCCTGTCAAGGGTTCCCTCGTAGATGGTCGTCTCGTTTCCTCCAAACCTTGGGATTCTTGTTATCTTTACATCGGTACTGTCGGAGAATGCAATAACGTGAAGCCGGGAGTAAACGGGCCCAATAGAAGCCCATGAAACGGAGGCCTGAAGAGGGATATAGAACTCCCTTCCAAGCCCTAAACCGTCGCGGTCAATCCCTCGAACCATGTAAAAAGCAACGTAGCTTGTGCCGAAGCTTGCCCATTCGGTCTGGGAAACAGATATGTCCTTGTCTGCGTGGATGTAAAGCGGCCTGCCCCCCGTAGGTAATGGAACTGCAAATCCCCTAATTTCCCCTCTTTTCTCACAGAATACCGTTTGAATTAGATCGTCAGGATTATTAAGATCAGTAACCGTTACCCGTGTTTCGTCTTCCCAAGGAACGAATTGAATATCCTGGGGGGCATCTCCCCACTTATGTTGGTAGGTCATGAAGTCCCGGCCAGTGAAAGTTCCGTTGAACGCAGGTACGTACATCCCGTTAACGCCGCAGGAGGTCATCGTAGAGACAGGTTTTGTGGCCTCTA
>Ga0209977_10000138_pt1 | contig 27622 bp, 39 predicted proteins | sample SumtaG_2_FD_183113 | JGI IMG/M metagenome (GOLD analysis project Ga0209977, IMG submission 183113) | Deep subsurface microbial communities from Indian Ocean to uncover new lineages of life (NeLLi) - Sumatra_00607 metaG (SPAdes) (version 2) | ecosystem: Environmental > Aquatic > Marine > Oceanic...
AGTTGAAACCTCTGCCCGTTGCATCGCGTTTTTTACAGACCCTAATTTTCCGCTGCCTTCACTACCTTCAGTAGTTTCAGCAAGTAGCCTCGAAAGAGATATTAGTTTCTCTAACTGAGCTATGTCAATACCTTCTATTTCTTTAACCGCTTTAACTATATTAAGTATCCCAGTAGCGCGATCTTTTTCAGCTTCTGCTCTACGTTCAACAGCAAGCGCTTCATTCTCTTCAACTCTACTAAATCTTTCAACTCCAAGACCTTGATCAGCAACAGTTCTTGCTTTGGCAAGATCGATGTTAGCTCTTGTTTCCTCAAGTTGAATTTGCATCTGCATCTGTTCTGCCTCTTGTGCCTGTTTAGTTTGTTGCTCAATAGTCTCTACAAGCTCCTTCTTATTCTGCAAAGTAGTTGCTTCAAGGATCACGCTATCTGGAACAGGTATTCCAGCTTCCTTAAGATGTAGAAGTTGAGCGAACTGCATCTGTCTTTGAGTTGTCGTATTTATTCCTTCTTCCACCGCTGCGTCATATTTTCCAAACGCTTTGTTATAGAACTGAGCAGTTGGCTCTTGCTCTATTATTTTTGCAACCTTGCCAGGAGTAAAATTAGATTGAATTATATCTATCATGAGACCGCCAAGTAACTTCTGCGACCTATCTAATTGGTCGAACAGTATCTGCAAAGTCGTTAGACCCGCACCTTGACGCAGCATGGAAAGTATCCCCGCCTTGTCATCCGTTGCAGACCCCAGCAATTCTTCATTGACGCCTGATATCTCCTGGATCTCCCTACCGAGTAACTCAGACAACTGAAAAACTGAAGGTGGAATTTGTGGTGGTGGTATCTGTTCAACATCAGTCATTAGTGCGTCTTGCTTCAACGCCAGTCCCCTTCCCTGACCAGAAAGAAATACATCCTTAGGATTAACAAGCGAATCAATCTTATATTTGAACCCTGAATTAATCTGACTCTCAAGCATGTCTAATTCAATAACTTTTCTTCTATTGTATAGATACTGGGAGTCGCGCAAGCCCCGTACAACTCCCTGTATCCTCCATGGATAATCGGACATCTGAGGGTTGTAATACCCAAAAACAGGAACAAATGGATACTTGTCTACACCCATTGGATTTGGACCGTCGTACATAACTTTGCCCTGAACAACAACAGCCATATTAACTGTTGGAACTTCACTCTCAGTCACTGTAACTTGAGGGTAGAACTGCAAATATTCTTTTAACTTTTCTTTATCACTACTTCGCCACTCCATCGTCTCACCTGTTACGGTGTCAATGAGCATCTTTTGCTTCCTGAAATCCTTGTAATAGAACTCGTCATACATCAACAAATTCTTAGGACCTACGTTGTAACTCTCAGGCATATAATTAAATTTACCATCACGATCATCTTTAGCCGGAAGAGACATAACCACATCTTGATGATCAGGAAGAAGAGACAGAACCTCTCTGCGCGTCAAGTAGGAACGCTTCCATATAGCATTACAATCGGATAGATCTTTCTTCCTAAAATAGGGATCAATAAGAAATGTATTATGTGCACAATTATCTACTTTGATGGACCCCGAAACAGGATCTGAGCGGTAATCCACCCACACCTGCAACAGGTTCATTCCTGTGACGAGAGAGCCATGAAATGCTTCAGAGATAGTATCTAATACCCCTTCCCTCTGGTTCACCCACATCATTAATTTTGTAAATTGATCAGACGTCTCAGCATCACCATTTTCAACCGGCGTTACTATAGTAGATTTTCTATTTTGACGCTGATAGCCCCCTATCATATTTATTACACGACGTATGCGATTGAAATTAAACGTCCTTCGGCGATTCTGAGGAATCATCCCATACATATCATTCCACAAAGTCTGATCTCCAGCCTCAAACCTGGTATCTATATCAGCTTCTTCCCAAAATGATTGGTTGATCGTAATGCTGTCTTTGTAGAAGGTAGACATTTTAGCTAGAAGAGAATTATCGTTTTCCTCATAGAACTGAGGACCTAATTCGGGAAACAACATCTTTCTACCCTCGCTATTAAGAGATTTCAGTTACTAACACTACTTTTTTTTAGTGTACACGAATCAAGGCTTAATATCACCGTCCCACTTGGTCTTAACGTTTAACGTTCGACTCGAATCAAAGATCCCGCTCTTGCTGAGGTCATCGCAATCTACTATCTCAGAACCTTCAAAGCAGTCTTCCTCAGATTCTATATAATATGGCTCAGTGCCTTGTACCTTTTCCCATAAAATAAGCGCATTGCTCTTGATCACCATCGCTATTTTTATAGCAGCCGCCTTAACTATTTCCTTTTCTCTTGGAGTTGATACCCACAACATAAGACCAAACACAATAGCGCAGAGATAAAACATTAAACTTGTTGCTCTCATTTAAGTTCTATTTCACCTTCATCATCATCTGAGGGACACTCGCAAAATTCTTCTCTGTGATTATTCTCACCCTTAAACACACTTCCAATACAATTCCATAAAGTCTTCGCACCCGCAACAATCGGAGACGTTGCAGTATGCACAGCTTCCTTTACACATGAACTCATAAAAAGTGAACTTACAACGCAGAACAAAACAATCGCTAATCTTCGCTTTTGCATACTATCCTCCTTTAATCGCTATGACTTTTCTTTGTACACTCTTTGCAGTGTGACCTAAACCCGTCAGAAGTGACAAACACTACTACTTCCTTGTCTGTTCCACAATCATAGCAGCATGGATCAGGTAGATTCCCATCACCATCTACACAGTAGAACTTCGGCATTTTTCTATCGCGACTATCTCTTTTAACAGTTGGAGCTTCATCCTCTTTATCGCGCAAATTAATAACCCATTCTTCGTTCTTCATATCTTATCCTAAAACTTACTGTTACCATGCCTGAAAAAATTATGACTTTTCTTTGTACACTCTTTGCAATGTGACCTAAACCCGCTTATTAAACTCTATCCTCAAGCAACCTTAAGTAAATATCGTTAATTCTTCGTAGCTCTTCCAATTCATCGCTCTTTTGCACATCTAACTTTGTCTCAATTTTACCAACCCTTTTAGAAAGCTCTACGATGGTTTTTGAATCGGCTCTAGCCGACTGACCGTAAGAAGCTAACGTGTTTCCAAATCTGTCAGGTAAATAGAAAAACTCACTAACGCGTTCGGCCAACTGCTCAAACTGACTTGTCAATTCTTCAAGACTCATTACTTTCTTTTCATTCTTCATATTTATCCTAAAACTTACTAGAACTTAATCTGCTCTATTAGTATTTCTTATACAACCTTACACCTGAATTTTCCTTATCTAGATATACTTTTAATTCCTCTTGCACACATTTTATATATTCAACTTCTTTCATAAGAATAAATAGCATGTTTCTTATTTCTTGCACCTGCTCCTGAATCTTACTAACTTTTTCCTCGTTCATATCTTCATTCCTAGAACTTATTGTTACCATGCCTGAAAAATGCAGGTAGATTCGATTCACTACCGTACATGGCTTCATGTCTAATACGCTCAAGCTCTTCAGCCGACAACCCATCTCTTGTCTTTGGCAGAGATATACACATGTATCTGATCGCATCTGCGGCGTGACTATACTTGTCATGCAACGGAATATCTTTATACACCTGCCTCTTAGTATCATACTCCTGCCGGTAGTTTTCTAGCGCTCTAATAAGTGTTGCACACCGCTGATCATCAATCCATATTTTACTCAGCGCCGATCTTACCGACTCGATACCATCCATAATTGAGACTTTTACAGCTACCGTAAAATTAATGCCCAACTGCTTAGCCTTCTCTATTCTAGTCACACCAGACCCGAACTCTTTTACCTGTATGTCATGAGGAGCAAAGTGCCTTCCGTATGTATATGGCTTGGATAACACAAAGTTAGCGTAATGCTCAAGACCTTCCTTGTTCTTCTCATAGTAATCAATGATTCGTACCACCTGACCAATAGTCTGAAAAAATATAATTGAGGTAGAGTCCCTAACTCCTATATCCCAAGCCGTGTGCACTTTAAATCCAGACTCCCAGGGTACGACCCCTATCTGATTATTCAATCTCATTCGATCGATGTACTTACAATAGTATGAACCCTCAACCCCAGCATTAAATGATACATAATATTCTTGTTGAACCAGGTCAGGACTCATCAAGCCCTCTGAGATTTCACGCTCTATCTCCTTAGGATCAATATGCCTAGTCTCGTTCAGCCCCAACTTACACGTCCACCAATCAGGCGAATTCAACGCTAGCTGATAGAGATCCCAAAAGTGATTCCTACCACGAGGCGTCGACTGAAAGATGGCCCAACCCTTATTAGCCGCTAATATAGGAGACATAAGAGCATATATGCGAGGATTCTGTAGCGCGTACTCAGAAAAGACAACACCCTGAGGGTTAGTTCCAACTATACGATCGGGATTGTCTGAGCCGATGATCTGGATTATGGACCCGTTAGTGAGAATAATCTTCATTTCCTGCGAGTTAGTTGTTTCTACTAACTGCTTAGGTATGAAATCTAAGAACCTTCGGCCATCGATAGTAACCGAGGCCCAAAGGATCTTCTTACCTTGTGAATAGGTTGGATACACAACATAGTAGACCCCTGGTCTCGTTATCGCCTCTCTAATAACAATGTTCCACGTACATAGATCTTTGCCTGCACGTCGACACATCACTATTACCATGCGCCTATATCTATCATCAAAAAAAGCCTCAAATATAGGACGCTGATAGTCCCTAGGCTTAAACTTGTTTAAAGCTATCTTCACTTCAACCGGATAACTCACCTTTATCCCTTTTTATTTCTTCCTTTCTTCGACGCTCTTGAGCAACTTCTTCCATGCCTCTTTATTTGCCGCAATCATCTGATCAAAAGCATCTTCTTGCTGCTTTCTCAATTTTGCATGGAGCTTCTGCAGTTGACTCCTAACTTCATTTTCAATCATGTACTCAACGGAATCCCAAGGGAAGTACTTTTTCTTTAAATGCGACATAAATTTTAGCGTGATCAATAACGATGTTGCTAACGCTACAGATGTTAATATTCCTATCCGATATAACTCAATCATTTCAACCCCTTCTCCCTATGCGTTTTATTTTCTTTTCCGCGTCAGATATAATTACTTCTGCATCTAAATCTGAAAGAAACTCCTCCAGGATCTGCTTCTTAAACTCTTCTAGCTCTTCTCCAATAATTTTAACTAACTCACTCATATCTTTCCTTCTTCACTTCGACTGGGTAGCTAACAACCATCCCTATCCCTCTTTTCTTTTTTAATGGTAAGGATTAGCCGCAACAAAAGTTCCTTTATTAATTTTTCACCTTCGAAAAAGTTCACAAATATAAACCCCATTTCATTTTGCATAGCAAGACCTCTATGTGAGTAATGATGCGAATTTGTGAAGCCTGCCGGATGCGATTCTCCTCCCATACATGCAGCAAAGTTTGGTTCACATCGCAAGAGCCCATAAGTTGCAGCAAGTTCCCACTTTGGAAGCGAGTCATCACTAACTATATCTAAATCACAAGTAGCGTACTTAACCATTTTCTTTTTGTACTGACGGGTACCAAGTAAGCGTATATAAGCGCTGTCAGGAAAAAACCTACGGCCCTCTTTCTCCATGAGCTTGGTTGTTGCTAGGTCTTCAACCTCTTGCCATATATGTATATTCAGCGTCTTGTGCCCAATAAAATCATCTGTGCAAATATCTGGTGAACACACCAATTCGAAGCGGTCTTTAGTGCCACTCATTTCTTCACCGGTTTCTTCTTCATATTTCTTTCCCTTTATTTCCTCTTCTTCCTTATCAATCCGTAAAAAATAATACAATGGCAAGCACGGCTACAAGTAGACTTATATAATTAATAATGTTGCACCAGCTTAATGGTAAGCCAAACAATCTACTTATCCCATATAAAAAAAGATTTAAGACAATTATTAAAATAAAAGTCAATGAACTGGTAATCGCAAACCTTTTAAAGTTCACTTCTTCCTCGGCGCTTTCTTCATATCCTTCCCCTTCCTCGGCCTACCTACTTTTCGGGGGACCTTTACCACCTGAGCCGACGCTTTAATCGTATAATAATTGGAAAGCTTTCTTTCTTGTTCATCTAAACGTGCTTCTAGCTCAGATATGACACTTCTTGTCTTCTGCCACTTCATCTCTGATGACCGAAGTAACTCATCTCGCTCTTCTATCTGAGACTTCAACTCCCTATGCAATCTATCCTGCCTTCTATTGAAACTGATCTTCCCAAATACCCTGGAAAGGACATAAATAAATACCGAGATCATCGATATTACTCCAAACACTATCAACGCATAGAACCCCAACCACTGTAATTTTACATATGAACTTAATGCGTCAGCACCTCTGTGCCCTGCTGTCAAAAGCGAATTAAATCTGTCCATCTTCTTCCTCATGATTGTTAATTACTTCTTCATTATCTTTATACTCGGGAAATAAAAGCCTATACAAACCCGAGTAGAAACCATCAACTGGATAGATTCCTTCCCGGATAAGCCTTATGTATTCGGCATAATCTTCGTCATATTCTTCAGCATAGTTCTCGGAATTAGGAAAATAGTGAAATAAATCCGCATGATACGCTAGACATCCCATGCACTCCTCTACCTCCTCACCCTCTTCGTTCACATAGGTTAAGTCCGAGTCATAACCAAACTTCTTATCTTTTTCGTAACTATGCATCTATATCCCCTACTTACTACGTCCTTCGCTAAACCATATATCAGCTGCGATTTTACTTGCTTCTTCATCAATCCAGCTGAGGCCAACCGAAGGCTCTTCTTTATCAGTCATGTTTACTTTAATGCGGTGTAGTGAGTCTCTTATCTCTCTGAACTCTTCCTTGTGTAGAACCATGATGGTCTTCTTAAGCGTGATGTTAGCTCTCTCTAGGCCGTCCAGTCTCTTACCGAGCTTCCATAAAGTGTAAATCTCTAGCTTGAACATACCTACCATCAGCAAAACGATTAAAGATTCTACTTCCATCTACTCCCTATTCTTCGAATTGCTCAATGAGCTTGTTACACATGATGACGAAAGTTGGAATCACGTTGTAAGCATAAAACTCATTGTAGCCATACTTCGTCTCTTCGGGCTTGCCTCTATTTCTCTCCGTAGCTGCTTCCTTTATATCTTCTTTTTCCTTTTCCCACGCCTTCCCAAAAACCTTGATCTTACTAAACTTATTATTGCACTCAAACTCTAACTCCACCTTAGTCCTGCAGTCATCAAACCAGATCAGCAACAGATCTCTTAAGCCATTCATGCCAAATGCTCCCAAAAACAACTTGCTGACAATGCATGGGTCGAATCTGTCTTCAAATGCTTTAACTGATAATGACATTGAGGCTTCTTCATACCGCAGTGTCAATATCCCTGCTTTAAATGGCTTTTCACCGTTCTTAAGTCTGAACATGTAATTAGCTATTCTTTCATTTATCAAATCTTCTTCAGTTCCGTTTTCGTACATCTAGCGTCCTTTGCTTGGGGGGTTAGGATGGTCGAAGCCAGGTTGATTCGCCAGCACATCCTTAGTATCGGACGATACCTTTTCTTCGAGCCTCTTTTCTTTCATTATTTCCATAAAGATATTGTCCATGATTCCAGATATGCTGGCTAGGCTACATGCTATTCTATCTAGAGCGCTCTCTATATCTTCGAGCGTGTTAACTTTTGGCAGCTTCTTCATTCTTAGTCCTTTTCAGTTCTAAAAACTCATTAAGGCATACTTCTGTTTTTTCTCTTAAAAGAGTTATTGATATGTCGTTTTCGGATTCGGATTGTAGCGCTGGCTGATACGGGTCGTAAGAAATGGAATTATGGGTTCCATAGTCGTCTTCAATGCTCAGTTCAATAACTACTTCGTTGGACATGGCATAATCTATGAATGAGCTGAGGCCATCAAAGTCTAGAGCTTGAATTAATTTGGCAATCACAAGATCGGCATGTGGGGGTTGGTTAAGTTCTGTCTCAACTTCCCACCCTATAAATGTGTCTCCGCATGAGAGTGTAAAGGTGGTTATTTCGCAAGGTCTCACTTCATCTCCTCGGGTAGGTTGTGGGTCTTCTTCTTCACTTCCTTACTAAAGTCTTCTAAAGCGATAACGTATTTAATATCTGGGTTAATTTTCTCTTGGGATTTGATTCTTAGGTCGGATCGTTTTACTTCTAGTTCCATCCAAGAGGGTGCGTAGTTAGCTTGTTGGGACATAACCATATTGGGATTCATTTTATTTTTAAGGGCACCTATCTCTCTTCTGTTACCCATAAACTCCATAGCGCTATCTCTAGCCATTTTAAGCATGGGGAATCTATTCATAAGGCCTTTAAATGTGGAATAGGGGATACCTTTTTCTAGGTAGAATTGAGATAGGGTAAGGGCGTTTTTATCTTCTTTGGCCCACTTGATTAAGTCGGCGGATATTCGTTCGATAAAGGGCTCTGTGACGGGGTGTTTTTTAAGGGTATAGAGGTTAGTGTACTGTTCTAGCCACATGGTCTTTTTGCGATCTGCCAGTATGTTATGCTCGTTCGATTGGCTCATGACAAGCATCCTTTGTCGTCTTTTTGGGTGGTTTTACCGGTGTAAAAGTCTTTAAGTTCTGTCAAGGTTTTGCCGTTACCGGAGCAAGCGTAACCGCAGGTTGAGTAGTCATCGCAGGTGAAGTTATTTTTCCATATATTGAGGTCGAATCCGCATTGAGGGCATTCGGTGGTCAAGGATTCTTTAAATCCTTTTTCGTGTGGTTTATTTTCGCGTATCCATTTTCTCAGGTCTGACATTACTATTCTCCTTAAATTTGAGAACTTGGTCGCAAACGTGCGTTAAGCATGAAGCGAATCTCAGTGAAACGTTTGCTATGTTTCCTTCTGTTCCACAGATTTCGTGTTCATTTGGATCACAGGCTGAAGTTTCGGTATGTGAGTATTTTTTGTCGTTGTATTTGGCTTTGACGGTAAAGAATATTAGTTTGTCTTCGCGTAACTTTTCGAAGTCAACTGGGCCAAATTTGTGTATGGAGTCGGAAACGGACTGAACGATTTCGATATACTTTGGGGTATCGGAAGCGGTTAAAATGTCCATTTCATAATTGTCGCTATACAGGTAGCCATCTTCCACCTTAGGGGTTGATTTCCATGTTATCAAAAATTTAATTTGGGGCGTGCTTTTAGTCATCGATTTTCTTTCTTTGCAATGGCATAGGAGTTTCTATTATATATCATTGGGGTGCACATTCGATAGCTTTTTTCGTAAATCGCATTTTAAAAGATTCGAAGTTCTTGAGAGCTTCGTCTTCCCCCAGCAAGCGAACGAGGTTAGCCATGGCTTCACGGAACCCTTCGATCTTCTCTGGTTCATGGTACTTAGTAACTTCTTCTTTGTAGTCGTAAGTATAGTCGGGTTTCTCCCATATCTTGTTGCGTTCGTGCATTGGTCGTCCTTGGGGTGTAGTGATTGTTATGGTCTTGGAGTTGAGAGGGTTCTTCTCTGCTAGGGAGAATTCATATCTCTCAAAAAGAGCGTAGTTGAGGTTAAGGTTTTGTTCTTGGGTGTCTTTATGGGCAATAGCGTGTAGATAAGCGTAAGGGTTTTTGATATCTATGCCCTTTTTTAGGGATTTTATTAGTTTATCATGTGCCACGCGTAGCGCACTGTCAGGAAAGATGGATAGATTTGCTTTCCCGTATCTTGATAGGTCTAATGTCTTGGCTATTTCTTCTATTGCTTTCACTCGTGCGGCTATATCTTCTTTCGTCATCACCATCCCTTTCCTCCGGTATGGACGAACGGGTGGTGGGCAATTTTGGTTATGTTTTGTCAATTGTGTAAAAAAGCTACCGTTTTGACCGTGCGCCCTCTTACTATTGTAAGTTAAGTAACTACTTGAACATGATTTTCTATAACTATTTAACTTACTACTAACTAAATAATTCAATTGTGTGAGATTGTTCTGGTATCGTTCGATACCGAGGCTCGTTATGAAGCTACTTATTTTGTTTATAACACGCTTAAGCCTGAAAAGGGAAGATAATTTGTAGATAGAAGGCTGCCAGTGGCGATAAATCGTGCGTAAAAGCCCGTAAGCCCTTAACTTACGTACGATGCGACATACCTCTTCACGAGTATATCCTATGGCTCGGCCTATAGTAGATTGTGATACGAAAACGTGTTTGTAGATCTGAGAGAGATACACTAAGTGGTTGAGAACAAGACGATCACCCTTGGTTAGATGGTCCCTGACGAACTCTCGGGGGTTAAACCTGAAATAAGAATGCGGTGATGGTAAAGTCCATGTAAGAGAAGAAGTCTTTCTATTGCAAACAGTCTTTTTTACTGAGTCCATTAGGGTTTTTCTTTTCTCTTCTTGACTTTGGCGGGAGATGAGGGTAAGTTGGTTTTGGTGGTTTGTCATAGTAAATAAATCATCACAAATTTCCCGGAGAGTGTCAAAACTATCCGGGATTTCTTTTTATTCATAGACCGGAGATAGGAGATGGAAGAAGAAAAGAACACGAAGAAAAAAGATATTCAAGATCTAATTTCTCATATTAAATCAGGAGCAGAGGATAAGGCAGACTTCGCAAAATTTATAGATGATCTAGGACCAGACGTTGAAAATGAGGCCCAATGGTTCGGATTTGCTATGTTTTCTTTAATGATGCTGACGTTCCACAGAGAAGAATACACGAAAATCTATGGTGAAAAATTCCTAAATGAGATCGAAGTAAAATTTCAACGTATAGCCAAGTGGAAGAGAGGAGAAGAAGAAAACGCGAAGAAAGAAGCTATTCTTGACCTACTTTCTCAGGTTGAAGATAAATTTGATGAGAACGTACTTAAAGATTTTGGCTTAAAACTAGTGGTTGAGGACGCACAGAGTGTTAAAGATTATGCTATATTTTCAACAATGGTGCTAACGTACCAAAGAGACCCCTGCGAAGTAGGATACGATGAAGAATACTTAGAAAAGTTGAGCATTCTTCTTGCAAAAGTTACCAAAAACAGGAGATAGAAGATGGAAGAAGAAAAATACATGACTAAGATCTTTAAGTTAGAAATAAACTTGCCGTGTTCCAAGCTTGAATTCCTCATTCAGGAGTTGCCTGTTTCCTTAAATAGAGTTTCAAATCAAATAAACGAAATATTTGGAAAAACAGGAACTGATAATATGCTAAATTACGCCCAACACTTTGGACGCGATGTAGGCCATACCTTTCCAAATGCTATAACAGTAAGAATAACGGACGTTATAGAGGGATCAGTATACGTCGAAGAAAGAATGCGCATTGAAGACGAAATGTCACCATTAAATCTTCGAGAAAAATTTGAAGACTTATTGTGCTCTTTATGGGCTACATTGAATGTTGATCTACACAGATAGACGGGAGATAGAAGATGGAAGAAGAAATATCACTAAAAATGATAAAAGAACTATGGTCAAAAATAGAAAACAAAGACGAGTGTAGAAAAATAATTGAGATTGTTGTTCCTTATCTCGTACGTGGAAAATTAACGTGCCATGAGGCTGTTGAAGTCATCACCAACTATAAAAGTAAAGTGACCAGTAGGATACCCTTTTTATGGAAGAGGAACAGCAAGAAGTTGTTAGATTATTTAGAGGATACACGTCAGGAAGTTGATGACATGAGCGAAGTTAACAAAATCCTAGGCCTCAGGTTACAGGATTCAAATATATCTAAAACCCTGTCAGAGGTGTTAGCTAATCTCAAAAATAGCCTAGACGAATGAAAACAATAAGACGATAATCTTTTTGACGACCTGAGCTGTATTTATTGTTAATTAGATCGCCAATATATTTATTAAATCCCTCAGGTCGTCTCAAACTTATTTTTGCCTCCCAGAGCAGCGTTTCGCTTATTTCTTATTGACATTTAAAATGTGTCATTTTATTCTCCTTTTGATATAGAAGCTATCTATAGCATTTACTTTGTGAAAATTCTCGAGGTGTTTCCTTTAGATGCTTTTATTTTGAAGAGACTGTTCTGGCCATTTTGATAAATTTGAATTTGAACCTCAATTTTTTAAAGTGGCCAGAATAGTTTTCTTTTTTTAGCTACTTCTTTGACATATAAAACTACGTGTTATAGTATATATACGTTAAAAGTAAATATTAAACAAAGCGCCCGGGGGGGCAGGGAAACCATGAAAAACTTGAACTGGAAAGTAATAAAAAAAGAGGTAGGAATGAGTAACGAAGTAAAAGTCTTAAACATGAAAATACCGGCAGTCATACACAAAGAAATTAAGGTCATAGCTGCCGAAGAAAATAAGACAATGAAAGATGTCGTCATCAAATCAATCAAGCAGTACAGATCAAACAAGAGCCTTAAACATCAAATCTATAAGCTGAAGTATGACGCACAAGAAGATAACAATGAAAATTAGGATCCCAGTCTTTAGTAGTATTTATTAATCAACCTTATTCGACTACTTAAGTAAGCGATGTTATTGGATACGCTAAAAGTACCCACTGGGGTCCTAAGCATAATACAATGAAGGATAAATAATGGAAGAAGAAAAGACACTTAACTTCACTGAAGAGCGACTAAGCGAACTAACTACTCTTCAAAAATACGCACGCCAGGTGGCCAAGAAAGAATTCTTCTACAATATTATGTCTCCGCAAGTCAATGAACTTGTTAAAGCTATTACCGAGTTTAAGAAGACAATGAAAGAAATGAAAACAGATAAGGCCGCTGGGGGTAGGTATAAATATCAAAGCCTACCAGCTCTCCTGACTGCAATATCGCCAGCGTTGGCTAAACATGGTTGTACGTGTATGCAGCCTGTTCACTCAATAGCCGACAAAACATATGTAATCACAATGATATTGCATACCAGCGGCCAATATATTAGATCGGTCAGTGCCGTTCCTGAAAAATACACCATGGCTGGCAAGGTAGTTATCACTAGCGAAAACTTACAAGCAATGGGGGGCGCCCTTACTTACACAAAACGACACGCACTGAAGTCTATGTTAGGGATAGACGCAGACGAAGACACAGATGGTAACAGCCCTTACACCGCAAGGAGTAATGGATATGGGAACTAATAGGAAATTTCAAACTTAAGGAACTAAATGGGAATTTTTAAAGGTAAATTGATGCCTGGATGCTTTCCCCAGACACATACAGATGAAGCTGTAATCAAGAAGGAAGAAGAAAAAGAAACATACAAAATAAGCGACTACCTTAAGGTTAAAGAAGCTGCCAAGTTCCTAGGAGTGGCTGCACATACATTAAGAGCATATGAAGAATATGGATTTTTCAAAACAAGACGGAATCCATTAAACGGATATCGACTCTACCTTAAGAAAGAATTGGTGGATTTCCTGGAAAAAATAAAATCCGGTCATGACTTCAAAACTCTAAGAACTGTTAAAGGAGTGATCGTAGAAAAAAGAAATGAGGAGATGCGCGAGAAAAGAGAAAGAATAAATAAATTGCGCAAGGAACGAAGAGAAAGAATCGAGAAAAGAGGTTGTTAACCTTAAGGAACAATGGATATGGGACCTAACAATGAAACAGATCATAGTTAATCTAGAGATGCCAACAGACGACTTTGTCCTTCTAGAACAGCGAGACGACTACGGGTTTAGCTATTTAACCATAGTTGAAGCAGTGGATAAATTTATCGAGGACATGCTGGACCTGAAAGTAGGTGGGTGGGAGCCGTATAAAAGTGACACAAGTAAACCATATCGCCTCAAGAAGGTTCAACCAATAATTAGAGTACAGTTCTTTTATGACGATAAGATCAATCTATGCAGCGGAATAGTATGGGAGGGGGATGATACCAACTTCACCTGCATACATTCAGAAATGCCCTTTAAGGCTCCAGGAGACACGCCACGCCGATGGGTAGCACAGCTGTCACATCTAATATTCAATATGTATTGCAACCTTCCGGAGGAATAAGGAGAGAAACTGTGATTTTTAAGATCATTTTTATGACTGTTATATTCTCAAGTTCATATGCCATGGAACATAATATACATAAAGAACCTTCAAGTAGAGAAACAGCCATTGCTAAGCTTGAAACGGAAACCATAAAGGATATAAATAAACTTCTCGACGAAATGGAAGAAAATCTTGATAACTTAGAGGCCAACAGTGGAAGAAATTAAAGAAACTTTTAGCGACCAACTATCCCATTTTGAGGAACTTGAAAAATACCTAGAAAAAAGAGTTAATAAACGCCTGATACAACAAAGTCCTGAGCCTTACGAGTCAGATAAAACCGACCAGATATGCACAGCACTCGCTAAGGCCCAGGGCGAATTCCCTAAAATAGAAACCAATAGAGCCAACAACTTCTTGTTCAATCAGTACTCCGACCTAGACATCATCATGAGAACCATCCGAGCAGCTCTTTCTATTAACGGGCTATCCTTAACTCAACAAACCAAACTCGATAATGATAAAACTGTGCTAGTTACTAGGCTGAGACACAAATCCGCACAGTTCATCGAAACGAGATCCAGAATCCTACCATCAAAAAACGATATCCAATCTTATTCATCAGCTATGAAAGCCATGAAACGACACGATATAATGTCATTACTAAATATAACGATAGTTGATGACTTAGACGACGACGATGGCGAACACGACATGCAATCTATTAGAGAGGAAAGAAACACTGGTACTGGCATCAACACTCGTTACAAGGCAAAACAGGAGTCATTTGAACCTGTTTCACAACACCAAGCTAACGAACTTCAATACATGCTTGGGGATTACCCCGATATAGCAGAACAAATACTTGAAACTCTTAAAGTTCAAACGATAGCAGACCTACCTAGATCCAAATTTAGAGCCGTAAAAGAACAAGCTCAAAAGATTATAAACGCCAGAGAAGGCAAGAATAAATCTTAAAGTATCGGTCGAAATCTACTCTCTCCTTCATTTGGAGGTGCTCTTTCAATTGTTGCTATATCGAGAACACCTCCAGGAGATATGAAGAAGTCTTTTTTAGAAGACTGAGGATGTTTGCGGTGTTGAGCTATCACTTGCCCACATCATTAAATTCCCAGAAGAATCTGTAATCGGTCCCTTATTACTGCCACTTTGAAAGTTCCTGTAATCCTGGAACCAGGTTATTCCATTGTAAGACAATGCAGTTATACCACTAGCACCGTCAGAAACCACTACAAATAATCCATTAGCGCCGTCCCAATGCATTCCTACTAAATCAGCTGAAACTGGGCAAATATTAACTCTCGGTGTCCATGTAATTCCATCAGGAGAGGTTGCCATTAATCCAGTAGATCCACCCATACAAAACAATCCTGATGTTGGCGAAAAAGCAACTGTAGTTACATTACTCCCAACCCCAGAAGTTCTAACTGTCCAAGCACCAGTTGGATCTGCCGCTGTTGCCACATTGCCTGAATCTCCAACTACTACCCATACTGCATTTCCATAAGCAGCATCATTCAACGAATGAGTCAGTCCACTTGTATTCTGAGTCCACGCACCAGTGGGATCTGTGGCAGTATACACAAGGGCATTAGCTGTTAAAACCCAATGGCTTCCACCTTGAGTTAGGCTAGTAAAGACCGCCTTTGGATTGTTAGCAGTTATACTTCCATAAGCCGTCCATGTGCTTGTAGGATCAGTCGCAACTACCACTTGTGAAGCTCCAGCTACAGCGTTTGTCGGTGCTGCAACACAAAATCCATCTGAACCACATACAACTCGGGTATAATCATCGCGACCGATTACAACCTCTGTAAATCGCTGAGTCCATGTAATCCTATCTGGTGAAGTAAAAATTCTATTATTTGGATTTGCGGATGAAGCTAGTACCCAGGTTGAACTACCCGTATCATACGACAATCCATTTATCCCTCCTCCTCCAGTAATTTGGCCAGCTAGATTACTATTATTCGGTATCCACGGACTTCCTAGTGCTGTTGCATCCTCAATATTTAATGTATTAGTACCCTCTGTTATCTGTATAGTTCCAGATGTAGATGTTAAATTAGCCCATGCCCCTGGTGCTCCTGTTGCGCCTATGATTATCTGTCCATCTGTTCCCTCGGAGTTAGATAAGACACCACCTGCACTAGACTCTATAAACCCAGCTCCCAAATTTGTAAATACAGGATCAGCATCCATATTTATCGTAACTGTACTACCAGCTCCAGAAGTATTAATGCTGGCGCCACCTAATATATTAATCTGACCACCAGCCGTAACCGCATTGCCGGCATCAGTTAAGAAAGTATCGGCACCACCCCCACCAGTCCGAATTATATCAATAGTATTAGGACCCGGTGTTATCGTAAGTGATCCGTTTGATGAGGTTATTAACCCCCATGCCGGATCTATGCCACTTCCAGAAATAATCACTCTTCCATCCGCTGCAGCTGTCATGCCTAGAGTAAGCGTATCTGTAGCACCGGTAGTATTAAGAACACCACTCCCAATAATATTTATCTCACCGTCTGCCTCTGTTGCAACACCAGTATCTGCATTTACAATTAGATCTTCATTGCTTAACTTCGACCATATCGAATCGCCACCATCCCTGTTGGTAAGCATCCACACATCTTGTGTTAGATAATTTACCCAAATAGTTCCTATATTATCGCCCTGTTCTGACGTTGGATCGTGGTCCTTTTGTATCAACTGAGGAGGCGTCGTAGCTTCAACACCCATGTACGATAACGGATGTATGCCAGTATTTCTCTTAGATCTTCCCATACTATCTCCTTAAGTTTTATATGCCTGGGGCAGTAGCCAACTTTCCAGCAGCTCCCGTAGCCACCCAGTTACCATCAGTTCCATACGCTATTCCAAGAACATTGCTTCCACCAAACGGGGTTGTATTTACATCCCACGTGGAATCAGCATCAAAAGAAGTTCCTATTACATCTGTCAAACCACCAGCTCCAAATCTACCATTCCCAAAATATAACCTCCTGAAATCATCAGTTGCTCCAAATGATGTTGTTGTTAAAGTCCACGTAGACGTCGGATCGGGAGCTGTTGCTATCTCACCATCATATGCAACTGCACACCATATCCCATCTCCATAAAAGCTATCCCTTACATTAATGGCAGAAAATGGATTAGCCCTCTGGGTCCACGTTCCTGTTGGATCGGTGGCCGTCGCTATCTTTCCTCCATCACCAACTGCTACCCATACTGCATTCCCGTATGCTTGACCGTAAACATTGCTGGCACCAAAACTAGACGTTCTTGCGGTCCACGTACCTGTTGGATCAGTCGCTGTACATATTTCTCCACCCGATCCACTTGCTACCCATACTCCATTTCCAAAGAAACATGATGAAATAAAATCACCACCTCCAGATGAAAATGGATTAGCGCGCTGCGTCCAGGTTCCAGTTGGATCAGTCGCCGTAGCTATTTTTCCCTCAAATCCAACTGCTGTCCAATATGTTCCGTCCCACCAAACATCCAGTATTAGAGTTGCTCCAAAAGACGATGTTCTTTGCGTCCATGTGCCAGTAGGATCTGTTGCAGTCGCTAACTTACCGGCACCACCAACTGAAACCCAGTAAGTAGAACCATCATAGTGAGCGTTACTAATTTCATCCGCACCAAATGAACTGGTACGCAACGTCCATCCTAAAGCACTATCACCATCAGATGACCATATTCCAGGTAAAGATACCATTGCACTCATGCCGTGTCTCCTGCACAGAACCAAACATCTGTAGAAATTTTAGTTATCGTTACCATTGCGTACTGTCCAGCGGTATCCAATAAGGCTCCTCTTGAGCTTAATGTCACACCACCTTCAGGGGTTAATGTAACTATACCAGCCCCCTTTTGAGCAATTAGAATAGTTGTTCCAACGGCCATGGCAACGTCTGCGTTAACTGGAACAGTAAGTGCTATTGCAGCTGCGTTATCACAAGTAACTAGCTTTCCAGCATCCCCGGCAACAAGTTCATAAGATGTTCCTGTTTGTGCATTTATAGATAATAATCCTGATACAGAAAGATCTATTGTTCCCGCGCCAAGTGAAAAATCTATTGACGCATCTGCTGATGCCACTGTTGCAAATACTGGATCTGCTCCCGTCGATCCAACAAGAACCTGGCCGTTCGTTCCAACTGCAAGAGCTGTTAAGGCTGCTGCAGTACTTGCTCCAACAAGAACACCATGGTTTGTTTGGGTACCAAGCTTTGCAGCCAATGAACTTGGAACAATTGGTCTAACTGTGTCTGTTCCATTTATAGATTCTGCATCTGTAGCTAATTCAACTGATCCAAGCTGAGAAGTTGTTGATTGAGTTCCTGTTAAGGCGAGAGTTCCAGGTCCCTCAGTTATAGTTATTGAACTGTCGGTTGAAGAAATTGTAGCAAACACAGGATCTGCACCCGTTGCTCCAACTATAACCTGACCACTTGTTCCAACCGCTAGAGGAGTTATTGCGCCTGTTCCAGAACCGACAAGAACACCATGATCAGTCAATGTTCCTACACCTGTTCCACCAGATGCAACAACTACAGGAGTAGTTGCCGAAAGAGTTGTGAATGCGCCTGTACTAGGCGTAACTGCTCCAATTGGAACCTCATCTATTCTAGATGTACCACCAGATTTAATTGTACCTGCACCTGTTTCTGCAAGTGTTCCAGTCATACAAGCAGCAGTAACACTAATTATTGATGTAGCAGTTATATCGGATAAAATATCTGAATCTATACATGCTATAACTGCATTTATTTGCGGAGTACCTCCTCCAATACTATTGAATACCGTTCCGTCACCAGCACCAATATTTTTTACCGAATCTCCAGTTACCTGTATTTTACCAGAAGTTGCGACACCGAATCCTACTCCTGTACCAGTGAAAACAACTTCTCCAAATAATAATTGAACTTCATCTGCTGTACTACTTCCAACAAAAAAACCGTTCTCTACTACTACAGAACCAGCAATTACAAATAAAATACCTGCTGTACACGTTATTCCAATGCCATTTCCAGCTATTTCCATTCTACCAACATTAAGAAAGGCATTTTGAGATGCTGTTGCCATGGTTATTCCGGTCGTACCAGTTGCAACATTCATTTGTGAAAAATTCCAGCCATTTCCTGTAGTCATAGTATGAGCTCCCACAAGAACTGCATTAGGAGCATGGATACCTATCCCCAAAGAGCCAGTAAGATTTTCTGTATATGTACCATTATCGAAACACCAAAGTGTGTAGCCAGGAGAAGCTGCCGCTTGCGCAGCTCCGAAAGTAAGAAATGCCTTATCTACAGTAAGACCGTCATCTGCATCATTACCATGTTTACCGACGTACAAAATATTAGATTGGTCTACGCCGTCAGATTCTAAATTTATAGTACCGGCACCTTCAGTTATAGTAACGCTTGCTCCGGTTGAAGTTATATTTGCAAATACCGGATCTGCACCCGTGGAACCTACAATTACCTGTCCGTTTGTTCCAACTGCAAGAGATCCTATAGGACTTCCCGTACCGTTACCTATAAGAACAGCATGATCTGTTGTTGTCTTACCCCATTCGTCTATCGTATCTAAGGCAACCTGAACAGTTGTATCTGAGGCAGATAAAATTCCATCAAAATTAGTAACGTTCGTTGTAATAAGAGACGCCTGGTCGGTTCCGGAACCTCCAGAGGTCGTTGATCTTAGAGTCGACTTCTCTATGACTACATCAACTATAGCACTCGTAGACTGCCTATAAATTATGTGTCCAAGCTGTGCAAGTTCAAGCTTTTGAAGCTCATTCGTGGATATAGCCATCGTTTCAGCTGCAATAGCTGTTTGAGCACCAATCAGACTATTATATTCCTGGTCATCTAGAACGGCCCAATACGTAGGAGTATCTGCCGTTATATTGTCTTTGCTAACATACAGAGTGTAAACACTAAACTTAGTACCAGAAGGAGCTGTGGCCGTACCAGCGCTATTCCAGAATCCATTAAAAGTATCTGAAGATTGATATGTAGCCCATTTGCCAGCACCATTTGTATACATTTGGTTCCACGTCTCGGCTACACTACCTCCATCTGGAATTGTAGTAACCAACCCGTGATCCATAAGCTCATCTGCGCCAACAATCTCTACTTTCTGGGTTCCATTAAGAGTAATATTCGCACCTTGACTGGCATTAGAAATTACAGTTCCAATTATTGCATGATTATATGCCGAAATTGCTACCTGAAAATCGAAAGGATGGTTTTCTTTTACTGTGTACTGGACGTTTGTCCCAGTCGAATCTCTCAGCACCTCAAAAAGAGGAATGTTATTTTGATATGCATCCGCATTTAAAGTAGTAGTACTTCCTATTGTACCTGTGTCATCCATGAAAATAAGATATGTGTTTCCAGCTGTAAGACCAGTTGCAGTCTGACCACCGGCCCAGGAGACCACCAGTCCATTTATATAGCCACTTCCGCTAACTTCTACAGTAAACGATCCCAGCACCGTATCATCAAAAAATGGACCACCTGCACTCCATTGATCAAATCCAGTTGCAATAGAGAGAGCACCCGAAACAGTAACAACACCACTTGCATCTGCTACTAAACCACCATCAGTGATAGTAGTGAACGTTACAGTCGTTCCGACGGTTAGGCTAGTGGCTGCATCTAAGCTTCCTAAGACAGCTGTAATACTTCCCGTATTTGCTATGAGATCACCTTCTGCTATTACATTTGCTGCAACTGCAGTGATGTTACCAGTCGTGGAAGATATGCCCGTACCAGCTGTAACTGTAGTAGCTGCACTTACACTTCCAAGTGTTGCAACTATATTACCCGCATCGGCAGTTATATTACCGGTCGTTGTGTCGATGCCTGTACCAGCTGTAATTGTGGCACCTGCATCAACCGATCCTACAGTTGCTGATATATTACCTGCGTCTGAAACTAAATCTCCAAGAGTGGAGACTATATCGCCAGCGTCAGCTGTTATATCACCTACTGTGGCATTTATTGTAGTACCGGCGGTAAGTGATCCAACAAGAGTAACGCTGTCATCAAGTATCACCGTAACTGTATTGCCAGCACCGGTAGTATTTATGTTTGCACCACCGAGTATATTAGTATCACCAGCAACAGGTATAGCCGTACCAGCGTCTGTAACAAAAGAATCCGCGAAAGCACCTGCATGAGAAATAGTTAATGTTCCAGCGGTGCCTGCAACGTTTATTCCAGCTCCACCAAGGATATCGATATTGCCAGCTACGGGAGTTATCGCTCCCCCACTATCTCCAGTAAGGGTTGCCAACAATGAATTTTGAAAAAATTGACCCGCTTGGCTCATTTTGTCTCCTTTTAGTTGGTTGAACCGTAATATACTGTCACGTATACAGAACCACTCGCAGGTACGCCTTCACGCTTTACATATACTCTAGTTCCCTCTGCAAGATAATAACCTTGAGACATCGACTTATTGGCCGTAATATCCAATAAAAGATATGCATTTGAGGCTAGTGGAAAGTGATCATTTATGCCGTCATATGAAAACATTAAAACGACATCGGTTAAATTTTGCATATGAAGAATTCTTGCTGGATTGGTTATAGCAGTTCCTATTCCCGTATAACCTGCAACTATGGATCCAAAAGCAAGCGAACGAGCTGCTTCTGGTAATAATTTTATTGCTCTAGATTGCGCCATTACACCTCCTTATTTTTGATCCTATTGCGCTCTCATGGAGAAGATACAAGCGCGCAATAGGATCAAAATGTTTACTAAACTTTTTTTTCTTTGGAGTCGGACGACTCTTTGGAATCTGACGATTCCTTTTTTCCTGCTTTTTCTTTTTGCTTTGCAACTGCTTCATTAAAGAGTCTTGCCACTTCATTAGCTACATTTGCAGCTGCGTTATAGCATTCGGGAAGTGGGGAATGAAAAGGCATTAGAAATCTATACACTCTTCCTTCTTCACCTTTAACAGTGATTACAAGCTCGTTAGATGTCTTTGTATCCATTTGCTTAAACTTCGACTCTTCCTTCTTTACTTCTTCCTTAATATCTTCGCTCATATTGCTCCTTTTAAAAGTTAAAATATTACCCTATTTAATTTGAAGCTAGATAGTATCCACCAAAATATATAAATCCTGTTCCAGCAGTTCCACTCACATATATTCCTGCTCCTTTAGCGAAATTCACATCTCTATCAGCAGAGTTCAATAAATTGATAAATAAAACTCCTTGAGCCAGAACAACATCATGTGCCGTTACACCGTCATAGCTGATTTGAACTGCAACATTGCTATCGTTAGATATACGAATAGCAAAACATGATTCTGTCATGAATCCATTCACCATAAGGGTAGGCGTACCTGTTAATGAGGCAACATTAAAAAATCCAAGTTCAAGATTTTTAACCGCATTTTTCTTAGACATTAAATATTCCTTATCTATTTAACACTGTATAATATCCAACCAAGTGTATTAAGCCTTGAACTGGTGGCGTTTTAATTGAAACTACAGTTCCCTTTGGAAAATTTACATTTTTACCAGATCTATTTCTTGCATAAAAATTTAGACCAAGATTTCTATGCATAAAATCCTGCGATATCTCTTGCTTGCTAAAGTTAAGATGAGGTACCGCCGCGCTATCGTTTATTATTCTCAGCATAAAGCATGCTTCTGGAAGACCATCTGGGTTGATAGGAGTAAAGTTTGGAAACAATACTATCGTACTTAAATCAAAAGAGACCATTGGGATGGCTTTTACAATTGTTTTAGAAGACATTCTACACTCCGTTCTTTCGTCACAAAATCAACGTATATCATTGTAACACTTTACTTAAGCGTCATACCAGATCTTCCACTTTTTAGTGGAACCGAGATGAGAGTTGCTGCACCCCGGCTCCGCGATAAGGGTTAATCTATGCAGCAAGTATCCAGAAGGTGATCAAAACATCTCCGTTTAGAGCAGCAGCGCCATTATTGGTCAATGTCACTGTGAATGAACCAGCTCCAGGAGTTACTCGTGTAACTGTCATTTGAGCATCGTTAGCACCAAGATTGCTTGCTGATACAAGAATACCCGATCCAACTGTGCATACAGAGTTAGTAATTGTAAATACCTGTGCTGCTGCTGATGCAGTTGTTAGGCCTGTAAATGTACTAACACCAACATTAGCATTGACTGTTGAGGTAGCCGCTGCTTGAGAGTCAGTTGCAGGAACAACATCAACAATACCTGCTGCTTCTAGAGATATACCACCAGTTCCAGATTGTATGGTTGTGGTACCTGCACCTGTTGCTGTACCTACAGTGGTTGTATGAGCTATAGCGTTAGCACCAAAACTACAAGCACCTGTACCGCAATCTACTACCACAGATGATGCACCTGTTCCGTTACCTATTGTTGTTGTATGAGCTATAGCGTTCGTACCAATATTGATAGCGCCTGTACCTGCATTGAAAACAAGTGAGGTTGCACCAGTTCCATTACCAACTGTTATTACTCTTGCAGCTGCGCCTATACCTATATTCATATTTTGAGCTACAGCATCTACACCAATGCCGATTGTGCCAGCAGAAGATTCAATTGTTACAGCATCGGTTGCATCCATTGCATAAACACCACCACTGGTAACCTGTACGCCACCTGTTCCAGACTGAATAATGACATTAGATGTTGTATTAGTTGTACCCATCGTGACACTGTGAGCTGTTGCATTGGTACCAAGAGTTAGATCTCCAGTACCACAGTTGATGTCAACAGCAGTTGCACCTGTAGAGTTACCAACTGTTATTGTTCTTGCAGCAGCGCCAGTGCCAATATTAATGGATTGCGCATCTGCATCATTACCAATACCAATGTTTCCAGCTGTTGAGTTGAGTTCAAGAACTCCAGCACAATCCAATGTTACTGCATCTGTAGATGTAACTGTAACATCGCCTGAACCAGACTGTATTGTGGTTCCAGCAGTTGTATTTGTTGAACCAACCGTAACTTCGTGAGCTGCGGCATCGGTTCCAACAGTAATCGCTCCGGTTCCTGATGTTAGCGCAATAGGACCATTTGTTGCATTAATACTAATACCGGTTGTACCAGCATCCATATCAATACCACCAGCTACATCAGATGCAAAAATGTTAACGGCATCTGCAGTGCCTAGCCCACCATCAATGGTTACACCACCAAGAGTTGCCTCAATATCGATGCAATCGGCAGCAGTTCCTTGCTCTGAGTGAATATATATGACTTCTGCAGCACCACCGTCAGCATGAAGATAAATATCCTCTCCAGCTGCCTGATCGGTTGTAATCGTGCATGTTCCACTTGTCATAGTAAAGTCAACGCCAGCTGTAACGGCACCAGCAAGAGAAATAGTAGCATCAAGGGCAACTGTAAGAGTTCCGACTGCACCAGCTGTAGTAATGTTAGTACCACCAGCAACTATGATAACACCAGCTGCAGGTGTGGCTGTACCTGAGTCACCATCAAGAGTTGTAAGAGCTGCAACACCGGCTGCTTCAAGGTTGATACCGTTTGCTGTATTGGTGATTGTTACAGATAAACCTGTAGAAGTAAGATTAGCCCATGCAGGAACTGCCCCTGTAGCACCAATCCATAATTGACCGTCAGTACCAGCACTTGGTATGTCAGTTAGAATCTCCCAATTTGCTGAATTACCGGCAATGCTTGTGAGAATATATGCATTATTTGTATTTGAATCTATCCAAATCCTTCCTGTATCAGCCAAATCTCCAGTTCCAGGGGGCCTCGCATCTGACGTGATAGGCTCTGCGTAAATTCCTTCAAGCTGATCTGGGTTGAAAACGTTGTATCTTAGGTTCTTTTTCCTATTAACTGCCATTACTATTCTCCTTATTATTAGTAAAAAAACATTGTCTCTAGGACTTTAACAAAGTCCTAGAGCTTACTACCAGACATTTAATCCTTTTGTTGACAACGGTAACATGTAGTGGTATGATTATATCAATAGAAATAATGGTAAACGCGTTTCTACAGAAAAGTTTTTGAGGTTATTATTAGAAGCGCAGGGGTAACGAAAAGGGAACAATATGAAGAATATGGTAAAAATGCTCAGCTTATGTGGCTGTTTGTTGGCAACTGGCTTTCAATTGGATGCTAGAAAGCCTAGAGGTGTTAGGAGTGGGAGAGGTCCTATGATTCCTCAACGCAATTCGGAAGCACTCCGGGTTGAAAGAGGTCAAATGATTAATCCTAGGGTTACATTGCCTTTGACAGTAAGAGCGATTGAAAGAGGGCGTAGAAGGCAAGAGAACGCTGAAAAGTTCTGTAGCCATACACCGCTTCCTAAGAAATCATCTCCTTCTTTTCTAAGAAGTGCTACATCAACATTGTTTAAGATGTTGCTAGGAGCTGGAATAGGAATTGGAGCACTATATGCTTACAATAATCCAGCTGTAGTTAAAGCAGCTTTGACAAGTGCTAAGGCAGTTTTCAAAAGTGCTTTTGACGCTATAAACAAATGGCGTGCTAAAGCTTAGTAAGAACCAATGAAGGAAAAACGTGAACATTACGGAGAAGCGTCGCGCAAAGATCCTTGAGACTCTAAATAGGTTTAGGGTCATATCAAAAGACAATGCAATTAGCGATTGCTACGGTTGGACAGGGGCCAAGAGTGAAGATAAGCCAAGGGTAAATATTGAAGGTAAAAGTATCGGTGCGCACAGAGCAGCCTGGATGGCACATAGAGGCAGAATCCCAGACGCTCATCATGTGCGCCATACTTGTGAGAATAAAAACTGTACCAATCCGGAACACCTTTTTATCTCAAAAGAACGATGGAACCTGAAAAAGCCAGAAAATAGAGTTAATAGCAGAGCAGGAAGAGAAAGACTTGCAGTAGATCTACCTAGCTCTCTAGTAACTCAAATTAGGGCTACAGCGATTAGATACCGCCTAACTATTACAAAATACCTGCTTAAAAGGCTATCTGAGATCATGAGATTCGAAAAAAAGATCGAAAAAGACAACAGGGGTGATGGAGGAAAAGGAGAGTAAGTAGCTCTGGGAGATCACATCCCTTTTTTTAACATAATTGTTGACAAAGGTAATAGGTAATGCTATACTATATATAGTTAGATTATATCTTTAAACATTGCGCCTTGGGGGGTGCACAAAGGAAAGGGACAACATGAAAAACATTAAAAAAACACTATTATTCGTAACGTTGATGTCGGTACTTACAACGAATGTAATGCCAAGAACTGTCGAAATCGGTTCAATAACTGTCAATGTTGACGATATTAAGCCTGCAGCATCATGGCTTTCAGGAGTAGCTAGCTCGGGATTCTCAGTACTAAAATCTGTATTTACAGGTGCTAGTAAAGTTGGAGTCAGTGCTCTTACAAAAGGTGCCATTCCAATGATAGGTACAGCAATTGCTTCATCGTTCTTACCGTTTGGTCTAGGCGCAGTAGTTAAAGCAGCTGCTCCATATTTGCTCTCAGCCGGTGCCGAAATGTTATCTAAGAAGATCACAGGCAACGATGATGAAGAAGCGAAGTATAGAGCCAAAATTAGACAAGAAATAAGACGAGCAACACTTAGATACAGAAGAGCCAGAAGCATATCAAGAAGTAGAGGTCGTAGCAGAAGTCGCAGTAGAAGTTTCAGACCTAGATACGAAGTTGATGAACGTGATGACTATGATGATGAATATGAAGATGATGATTATCAAGATGATGATGATAAATACGCAGAAGAATTTTAATTAAATAAATAAACCCTGGGGGGGGACTTATCATGAACAACCTTAAAAAAGTAATACTATTGACCGCACTTATTGGAATAGCTGGAACTAACGTCCATGCAATGCAAGTACAGAAGAGTTCTACAAATAAAACATTAAAAATCTTAGGGAATGTATTTAAACCTATCTTCGCCGCCGTATCAGGATATTTCACCGTTAAAGGATTCATTGCACTTGGATCTATTGCAGCTGAAAATCCATTCACGAGCATAGTAGTTGGAACTGCCGCTATAGCAACTGCAGTTCTTGGGAAATATCTATTATCTTCCGCTAAAAAACAGACAACTTTTGCAGAAATACTTCAGCAAATGAGAACAGATGCACCATTTAGAACTCAAATGATGAGAATAATTGCAGCAAATAGAGGCGGTGACGACGCTAGAGCTGCTCACTTGAGAAGAAGGGGATACTAATGAACAAACTTATAAAAATATTAACAATAACTATCGTTTGTACCGGATTAATTACACAAAAAGCACAACCAATGAGAAACATTCTTGGATCTGACACACATACTTTTGGGGAAATGATGTCTAGGCAGTCTGGCCTAAACACGGTTCCTGATGAAGTAGGAAAAGGTGGATTAGTTGGCAGGATGATGATTTGGGCCGCTACCAAAGCAGGAGCTGGTTTCATAGCCAAACATGGCGTGTCCGCAGTTACAACCGCAGCAAGTAAGCTATGGTCCGCAGCTGGAGGAGCAGCCGGTAGAATATTAGGTATTACATCTACGCCCGAAAAAACTATAAGAGTTGTTAGACATCGTAGAATAAGACCTCAGATGAAATATAACGGTGAAGTGAGAGAAATTACC
>Ga0209977_10000139_pt1 | contig 27347 bp, 23 predicted proteins | sample SumtaG_2_FD_183113 | JGI IMG/M metagenome (GOLD analysis project Ga0209977, IMG submission 183113) | Deep subsurface microbial communities from Indian Ocean to uncover new lineages of life (NeLLi) - Sumatra_00607 metaG (SPAdes) (version 2) | ecosystem: Environmental > Aquatic > Marine > Oceanic...
AAATAAGCGTTTTCCTCTATAAGTTTGATTCTGAAAAAGCAAAACAAGATTTAAAATGGGCGCTTGAGTATTGGAAGGGAAAAAGAGAAGTTAAACTCTCGGAACTATTATATGAATGCGAACGGCACGAACATAAGGAAAAATGTGGGATAACTTACTCGATAGTACAAGATCTTGTAGAAAGATTCTCAGAAAATATTATCAGCATTTATGGAATAGGGAGCTTTTTTGATAGAAAACTTCCTGATGATTGGATTATAAATGATATTGACATGATCAGTATTGTGAAAGACATTGAAAAAATCCCTAAATTACAGGATTGGACGGAGGTGAGAAGATTAGATTATAAAAAAGGTCATTATACGGTAAATGTATTCTTTAATTCGTTAGAAGGGCTTAAGCATAAGGAAGTCTATGAAAAAGAATCATGGGCAAATTACAAGTGGGCCTTATTGGACTTTATGATACCGCAGAATTCAGTAATCCTATATAAGAAACTTTTATTTGATGAGCTCCCCGAACTTGATTCCATTCCCTATGATTATGAGGATCTCCTGCGCCATGCGTTTTATCATCTTAATACTTGCTTTAAATTAAAGAATGTGGACGCGTCTATGAACAGATTCACCAAGGGGGTATTCAAATTTGCCTTTTTAATATGTGTTTATTTTGATGAGTTTTTCAAATATACTTCCATATTTGATATCACTTCAAAAATTAATGAATTGGTTAAAGATGAAAAAATAGACACATACTTATACGAAACAATCCTAAACTGTGCAAAATACAGGCGCGGTATTCAATTTTCAGAAGAATTCTCATCTCTAAAAAATAAATTTATCATTTATTGCTTTTTCTTATTATTTGAGGGGAAGTTATGGAAAAAATATAATTGGGAAGAAATTATACAGTTTTGTCATACCACCTATAACGGTTTGAATTCATTAGAGGATATTGCAAAACGAGAAAGAAATTTGTATTATTCAAGAAAAAGTAAGGAATGAACTCGTTAAATCTCGTATTTATGACTAGCGATCATATCTGCCACATGGATTAATTCGCTGAGTTTGGTAGGCTCAAAGGGTTTATATTTTGACCATTTACCGTGATGAAAGATAATCGCTTGAAATATTTCATCATCAAACGGAAGGTTGTAGCGTTTTAATACAGCAATACATTCATCTACGTGAGAATCATACCCTACATAGTTAAATTTCTCAGTTATTTCTAAAGATGCTTCTTGCTTTTGAACCTTATTCACATAAATTTTGCGGTATTGTAAGTCTAATTTAAAAGTATAATAAGGAACTTTACCAAAGTCGTGATAAATTGCCGTCTGTATGGCCTTGGGCAAGTCAATCTCGTTATAATTCTCTGATATGTCTATATGTTTTTCTCTTGACCAATTTACATATTTTTTCAGGAAATCAGCGTTTTTATGTATTTGGAAGACAAGATTGGTAACTAATAAGATATGGTCATATAATCCTCCCTCATAATTCCCATGATACCCTCCTAATGCCGCAGGGATCCTTTTTGCCTCAGCTAAGATATTTCTTATTTGTTCTTTAGAAGCATCTCCTATATTGATCTGGTTGAGAAAAAATTCAAAACTCATCGGTTTAAAATTGAGAAGATCAATGAGGTCTTCCTTTATGAACAACATAGGAGGATTATTTATAAAGTTCATTAAATCCATTATAATTAAATGAAGGGTTTATACTTATAAATCCGCTAGGACTATAAATTTTTATATCATATAATTAGAGATTCAAACTTATAAAAATAAAAGATGTAAAATATATTGGAACAGATTGGAAAATCGATTATGGTAAAATAATTTTAATTTCATATAACAAACATAGGAATTAAAAAAAAAATTATCATTAAGAATGGATTTTTTTACGAATATCTATCTTAAATATCTTTTGGGTCTATTCTTCTTGCGATTCACTCTTTCCAAGGGTAAATATTTTGATACATACCCTTGATATTCATTTTTTTGCCGAGGAAGGAGAAAAACTACCCCATATTTCTTTTTTAAATAAATGTACAGTGCAGAGAGAAGTCTAAGAGTCACTGACGTGAAAATTACATCCCCATGAGGGCTTAAATCAATATGAGCGTCTATGGTGAATCCATAATGCTTTTTCCAAAGAGAGAAATGGATCGATGTTCCATCTTTTAAAAACTTTCTAAACTGTAATCGATGAGGTTCAGTATTTATATATATAAAACCTTTTTCCAAAAAGAACTTCGCTAATAAGTTAAACTCATTTTGAGCCGGGTACCGATTTAATGACCAACATATGAATTGCTTTTTTTTGTTCTTAATTGTTTTCTTATGCAGAGTCAAGCTTACTGTCTCAGGGTAATTTAAAAATTTCTCAGCCATATTTTTTCCATAAGAGATTCTATTCATCTTAATACCTCTTAAAATATCAGTTTCTTTTTTATTGAATTTAATTCATTAAATTCTTCTCTTACCACTGAAAAACAAGTTTCCATCTCCTCAATAGATTTAAAATTTATATGATTAGGTTGTGTAAGATAATCTATATTTACGGGATCAACCTCTTCCCATTCATACATAGTTGTTTCTGGAAAATTATCTAGCATCTTGCATTTTAAAAGACGAATTTTTACTACATTATTCAAATCGATAATTTTCATGATAGCATAACCCCATTTCCAACCAACCCAATAAAAAGATAAACTTACATACCTCGAACCAAAAACTAACTTACCCATATATTACTAACCTCCTAATCTTTTATTATGGTAATAATAAAAACTCATTTCACTAAAACTTGAGCTTGTAACAGAACATACTTAGATACTACTATCTAAATGCAATCAAATCCTAACTGAGAATATATTAAAAGTACTCAAAACCCTTAATCTACTAAAGAGTAACTGAATTTGCGAAATGATTATTTGTGATTTTCCCCGATGTTATGTGCTGCATATAACATGTAATACTAAGAGTATTTAAACATTTTTGTCTAAAATTCATGTGAAAAACACGAAAAGATATGCATATTCATCAAAAAAATAATTTTTCAATTTAAATCAATTATCCACATCTTTCGAATATATGCAGCGAAGTCTACAAGCTATGCGAAAAATACGAACAAGTCGAGTTTTTCCATGTCGGAAGGAATAATCCTTACAGTCAAAAATGCGATAAATTGTGTAATGAACGATTGGATGCTGAAGGATTTAAAAATTAACTCTTTTCTTTTTAACTTTTGAAGCATTAATCTTGTTAAGGCTTCGAAAGCTTTTTCAATATTCTCTCCTGTATTGACACAGCATTCAATAAATCCGTCTACACCTCTTGTTTTCGCGAGTTCAATCGCATATTCCGCTGGAATAGTACGATCATCCTTTATTTCTGATATTAATCCTACTACTAAAATGGGAAACTGGTCCGTTTCCTTAAGTTCTCTCCTGATTATTGAAAGCCAATCATCAATACTGGCAAGAGATACTATATCATTTACATTATAAATGAATAATCCACCTCTAGAACCACGTATGTAAGTAGGAAGCAAAAACCGAAAGCGCTGCTCCCCTCCAAAATCCCAAATCTGTAATTTAACTTTATTTTGGTCGACATTAAGGCTTTTCACTTCAAAATCAACTCCAATTGACATTTTTGAATCTGATGCAAATATGTTTGTTAAATATTTTTGGCTTAACTCAGTTCTACCCTCAACAATATTACCGAATAAGATAATCTTAAATGTAGCATCATATACACCGCCATAATGAGATGTGTATATGATGTCCTTAATTTTTTTTTGTGTTTCTTTAATTTCTTCTCTTGAGATATGATTATATTCTTTTATGGGATAGTGTGAACTAAACACTATATCCTTTTTTTCCTTTTCTGTTGTTTTAATCTTTTTCCTCGAGACTTGAACTTTTTCTATGATATATGGTATATCTTCATTAAAATTTTTAAGTCTTTGATGAAAAGGTTCATGTAAAACCTCAGATGGGATGTATCTAAATGCTCTTTTTTTTCTCCATTTTTTCAAAAACTTAAGTCTCATGGTATCTATTTTCTTTTGTTTGAAATGTGAGGAGCAGATGAGAAAAAGATTATGGGTGGTGGTTATATAAACTAATCTTTATTGGTCATCATCTTCTCCATAATTGTTCTGTAATTTTTTTTCTCTCTTGTTAAATACTTATTCTAAAATTTTATCTCACATAGGAGGATTATTTATAAAGTTCATTAAATCCATAATAAATAAATGAAGGGTTTATATTTAAAAATCCGCTAAGATTATAAGTTTTTATATCATATAATTAGAGATTCAAACTTATAAAAATAAAAGATGTAAAATTTAACATCTCTATTTAATTTCTTACAAAATATATAAAACAATTTAATTATAAAATTTCTCATTTACCAAAAACTTATAATAACATACTAAAATCATATTATTAGAAAACCTATGACATCTATAACCATCTATGATGGAGCAAATACCATCGGCGGAACTAAAATTTTTATTGAAGAGAAGGGAAAAGGAATATTTCTTGATTTCGGAATGAATTTTAAAAAATATGGTCAATATTTTCAAGAATTTTTAAAAGATAGACCATCTAGAGGGATCTATGACTTAATTCAATTAGATCTAATTCCGAAATTGAATATCTATAGAAAAAGTCTTATTCCCCCCGATCTTGACGTTTCTAGCTTTCCAACCTTAAACATAGAAGCGGTTTTGTTAAGTCATGCGCATATGGACCATTATGGAAATATCGGCTTATTAAATACGGAAATTCCTATAATTACTTCTCCGACTGCTTTTGCTCTAGTAAAAGGAATGATAGACTCTTCAAGACTTTCACCCCAATTAGAAGTTGCGTTTTTTTGTAAAAAAACTAAAGGATTATCTGATAAAACGATAAAAGCAATTAGTGGAGCTTACCAAACTCGTAAACTTATTTCTACACAAAAATATTCGGATACTTTTGAATGTTTTATGACTACAAATCTTAAAAACGCACCCAATAAAGATGGAACCTTAAAGACGCTAGAAAACAGTGGTTTAAGCGATTTAACAAATAATCCAACTCAATTTGAAATTAAACCATTTCCAGTAGATCATTCGATCTTCGGAGCGACAGGGTATCTACTTTCTGGTGATATTACAATTGCTTATACGGGTGATTTCCGCCTTCATGGAAAAAATGCTAATAAAAGTAAAACATTTATCAATAATGCTAAAGATGCTTCTGTACTAATTATAGAAGGAACAAGAGCAACAAGAGAAGATGTTGAAGAATCAGAAGAAGAGGTTTATGAAAATTGCCTTAAAGTTACTGATGAGGCAAAAGGAATTGTCGTTGCTGATTTTTCCGCAAGAAACTTTGAAAGGCTTGAAATATTTAAAAAAATTGCCACAAAAGTTGGTAGAAACATCGTAATTCCCGCAAAACAAGCCTATTTATTAAAATCTCTTGAACAAGTCGATAAAATCGATAGAACCAGCGATATCTTAATTTATAGTGAATACAAGTCCAGTAAAAGTTACTGGGAAGAAAACTTTTTAAAAAATCAATTACAATATATTGATCCTACAGAAATTTCGAAAGCCCCTGATAAATACATTCTATGTTTTTCGCTCTACGAAATAAAACATTTACTCGATATAAAACCCCAAAATGGAACTTATATCTACTCCTCAAGCGAAGCTTTCCAAGAAGAATCTGAATTTGACTTTATAAGATTAAATAATTGGCTCAAACATTTCGAATTCAATGTCAATGGCTTCGAAATTTTAAATGAAAATGGACGGTTAAAACCTGAATTTACGAAAGGATTTCACGCATCTGGGCACGCTTCAAGAAGCGATCTATTATGGGCAATCGAAACAATTGACCCCGATTACATTATTCCAGTTCATACTGAAAATGCTACATGGTTTAAAGAAAATTTTGACAACTTCCTACAATTAAAAGAAGCTCAAAAATTCAGTCTTTAGAATTTTATTAAAAACACCTGTATCTTTATCCATCTTGGTTTATATGGAAGAATACTATGACCAATATCTAAATCTCATCTAGCAATGCTAAGATTTTTAAATTTACCTTCAACACCGCATGTTCTTTGATTGGAGCAGAATTGTTGTGGGGGGGTTCACGGTGAACGCAGTTGATGCGTTAATTGTTGTAGAAACGGGAAAGTTTCCAACAAGTGATGCAGAACGCGAAATATAACTAATTGACATTACCAACAATCCTAAATTAGATGACACTAGTGATTTAGAAAGATAGCGATAAAATAGCCATATTTATAGAAATTAATAGGAATTATGTTGGTGAAAAGTGCGACTCGTTCAATTTGGATAGAGAAGATTTATAAACGAAAAGATACTAAAGGAAGCTATTTATTTTTGATTGATTTTTAGTTTCTTTGTAATATTCGATAATTTTTTCCAATTCATTCAGATTTTGATAATTAATTATATAATCACAGTTATCATAAAATCTCTCTAAATCAGATTTACCTCTCGCAATCCAACCAGCTCCGTCAACGAAATTTATGAAAAATATCTCTTGGTTTGCTTCTTTTGAATATTTTTTTAATGCAATATACAGTTCATGGTTTGAATCAATCTTTTTTGTTTGTCCTGAAGCAGTCGTCAAATTATATGATGATTCAATACAGAGAATTGGTTGTTTTAGAGATGGATATACTAAATCAATATCAGGATTCCTATCTTGTTTCTTACGGCCGTAATATTTTTCTAGATTTACAATCTTACCTTTTTCATAGCTCAAGTCTATCTTTTTAAAAACTTCTCCTATAACGAAATCTTCAACAAAATATCCCTTCTTATTAGAAAATCTTGAATTATACTTATTTTCAATAGTTTGTTTAAGTAAATAGTTATTATCAATGTAAAATTCCATTAGATCTTTTGTAAGAGAAAATCTATTTAAGAAAATTGAATCATCTTTAATAATATCTGTTAACTGACTATCATTATAACCATTGATAAACAAATTAGCAATTATATTAGAATACTCCCCGCCTTGAGCTAATAAATTTAGGTTAATTCTATTAGTTGGAAAATTGTTACTTGATATTTTATCCCAATAAGGTAAAATGATATTTTTAATAGACTCATACGAAAAACCTATGATGCCTAGTAAAATTTCAAAACCAAAATATTCAGTGCTTTCAGATTTTTTAAAGAATGCATTATTATGATCATTTTTCTCAAGTTTAAGTTTAAAAATTTTAATTAAGATATCTTTTAGCGTTAGATCATTATTTTCATTATAAGTTTGGATAATCTGACTTTTCATACTTTCATAAGCATTATCAAATTGTTCGTATACTGCTATTCCAATAACGGGTGAAAGGCTATCGAAAAAATTTTCAAAACTTATTTTCTCTGGTTTTACCATTAATTATTAATTATTAAATTGAGTTATAAACAATATATCTGAAAAAAAAGATATATAATTTTAACCAGATAATAGCTAAATCTATCAAGAATCAGAAATAGGTTAAAACCTGAAAAGAGCGAAAGGAATTGTAAAATATATTAATAATTAAGGTTTTTTAAAGAAAAGTACATATTCAATAGTCTTTTTCTTTTTAAAACTTATTACTTCTCTCTCAAGTACTCTTTCAATTTGAAAATTATACTTTTGTGCAATTCGAATGAAATTGTCTTTCATATTCCTATAAAAACCTACAACTAGAATGAAATTACTTTCAGATTTTAGGATTCTAAAGACTTCAATAAAAACCTTCTCAATCCTTAACCAAAACTCTTTTTCAGTGAGTCTAATATTTTGTAATTTACATCCAATAGAATTTTTAATTAAAAAATCGATTTGATCATTAGCATATAAGTATTTAATTTGGTCAATATCATTTTCAATATAATTAATTGCATCTATATATGGTGGGGATGTAATTATGGCATCAATAGTTTCGGTTTTTATCTGGGTTAATCTAAGAACTACATCACCATGAATGATATCTGATCTAATAGATCTATATTCTATTGTTTTCTTTAAATTTTCAAATCTTTTCAATAATAAAATAATTTTTTCATAATTTTCAAAAAAAGCTCTTGTCCTATCTTTAAACACATATCTTTCATCAGAGAGACTACGTGTAAATATAAAAATGTAAAATAAATCTCTAATGGGTAATTTTAGAAAAGAATTGAAATTTTCATAATCAAATCGTTTTTTATTATAATACGATATTTCCAAATACTTATTATTACAAGATAATAGCAGTTCCACAGGAGTATCTAATAATTCGGTTTTAATTTTACTATTTAAACACGCAATTGGATTGATATCAATCCCTATTGCATGATACCCTAATAATTTTGATTCAACTAATGTTGTACCACTACCACAGAAAATATCTAAGATTGTTGACTTTTTATCTAAATTACAATAATTAATTAAACCTCTTACCATTTGTGCTTGGAAATTCCCTTTATAGAAATCAATACTATGGGTCAAATATCTTGAAATCTTTTCATCTTTCTTTAATTTAATTTGAGAAAATAAATAAAAATAAGATAATTTTCCATCAACTTCCTTATTATAGGCGGTTTCTTTATAAAATTCATGTGGATTTTCAATATATCTAATTTGTTCAAGTCTAGAGAGCTTTTCCTCAAATAGGGTAATTTTTGTGAAGATTGGCTTGAAATTGTATAAATAAATATTATAATCCTTTGAATTAGCACTATTCACTTTTTATTGCATATTTATACTAAATTCCAAAATAAAGTATTTAAGCATATATTATTTATAGCGTTTTAGGGGTAATGGGATATAGAGAAGAGATTAAAGAAATTCGGTGATTTCTTTAAATTCCTTTTTTTTATCTTCAAGTTCAATACTAAACTCCATCCTTCTATTTGCTATTTTCTTCAAGGTTTTAAATGATGGATAATACTTCTCTATTTTATTCAGGAGTGTAGGATTAATTTTTTTTAGTTCTTCTTTAGAAATTACCTTATCATACGATTTGCATAAATTAATATAAGTGATTTCAATATTCCTTTTCGGATGATTGATTTTTGCTTTTTTGACGCTTTTTCTTTTTAATATTTTTTCATTATTTTTTACAATAATATTATTTAGGTTATTATTTGAAATTTCAACATATTCTTCATCGATCTCAGTAGAGATATAATTACGTCCTAAAATTTTAGCACAGATACTAGTCGAACCAGATCCGCTAAATGGATCATAAACTAAATCTCCTGGATTAGTGGTCATATTGATTATCCTTTTCATTAATTTCAATGGTAATTGACATGGATGAATATCTCGATCTTTTTTATGTTTTATTCTATGGATATCCCACCAAATATCAGTTAAAGGTAATTTTTTATCATGTCCTTTTTTTTTGCGTTCTTTTATACAACTCCCCCTTAAACAATAGATATCTGATTCGATTGGACTAAGTAAATCTTCTTCTTCTTTACTTTCATAATTGAATGTTATGGAAGAGTTTGGTTTAGTAAAATATAATAAAGAATAATGAGCGGGCATAATTTTACCCGCAGGAGTAGACATAGCATCCCATATAATCCAATGTCGAAATTGTAAATGTTTTAATAAGAATTTAGCATGATATATTGTCCACTTTGGTAAATTGAGAATAAATAGAGCACCTCCAGGTTTTAAATTTCTAATTCCATATTTTAACCACTCTTCACACCATAAGATATATTCCTTGTCTTTTAAATCATCATTATAATTCGAATAATCTTTATCAAGATTATAAGGGGGATCAGCAAAGAAAAAATCAAAAACACCTTCAGGGTGTTTCTTTTTTAAGTCCTTTAAATATTGAATGCAGTCTTGCCCAACAATTATATTTTTTTCAATTTTATCATTATTATTTAATTCAAATTCATTCAACTGATTTTCTAAAATGTCTTCAGTGCTCTCTAATATATCTTTGATGAAATTTTCTTTTTCAGTAATATACAAAAATTTAAACTCTTTATCATCCTGAAATTTAGTGAATTCAATGATTCGATTTTTCACTATCTCTGGAATAATATAATTTTCAAGCGAAATTCTCGGTAAATCTTTCCATACATCTGATAAACATGCACCTAAGGGATTCATAAGATGCTTTTTTCCTCCCCAATCTTTTACATTTCTTCTACAAAATTGACAATTTGAATAAGGAACTCTAATGGATTTAGTATTCAAATAAAATGGTGATGTGGATTTGGTATTTCTAGTTTTTAAATACATCAATAATCCCATATGGGAAGGTTTAAGCGTATCTTTCCTCGGTAAATCATTAATATCTAACGCAATCCAATATTTAAATAAAAATTTAGATTTAGAGTTTTTTAATTCGTTTAAAACATTTCCATATAAAATTAAATATTTTGGAATGCAATAAATGAATATCAATCCACCATTTTTTAAAGCGTTAAAACATATTTTTAAAAATTCTTGTATTTGTTCCTGAATCTGATTTTGTAAGTTTTGACCAATTAAACTGGTGTTATATATATCTTTGATGTCAAAGTTAGTATTAATTAAAATTACATTATAATGATTTTCTGGCAAACTAAATTCCTCATTCACACTAAAATTTACTTGTTCAAAATCCAATAATTTCACATCATGCTTTTCTATTAAAAGAATATAATCTATTTATTTTTAAATGAAAAGTGTTAAATAATTTTTTATTATCATTTTAATAATATATCTTTTTATTTAGATATATACTATAAAAGGAATATATTAAACTAGTATTTAATGATTTCTAGGACAAAATTAGAAATACTAGAAATACTCAAAAATAAACCTTCTTACGGTTTTGAAATTGGAAAGAAATTAAATATTACAGTCTCCTCAATTTACAAACATCTGAATTATTTAAAGGATGAAAATTATATTGAAGTAAAAGCAATCAAATCCAAATATGAAAGATATAAAAAAATATATGGAATAACTAAAAAGGGAATAAAATTATTAGACATTTTATTATAATCCATGGTTGCCCCACTCATCTGAATCGAAATTCTATTATAGTGTTTTATTATTAATCCAGGTGTTGTTTATGGTATATTTTTCTTATCTCCACACCCCATTCAATATACCTTCGCCAAAGGGTTGAGGAAGACATCTCTATAACTTGTGTTGTAGGAAATTTTGATATTTTTCTAGTACCAACACTAACTCTTGGTTAGTGACTAACCACTGGTTTTTTTTTTTTTTTTTAATTAGGATACAACATCGATTTTCCAATAGAAAATAGAGAAATCAGAATTTCTATTTTAGGGAATCTTTAAGATATCTATAAATGGATAAATAATGATATTTCTTTACCAAAAATGGTTATAAAAGATATTTTCGATTGGATAAATAAAATCACTTAATATATCAAATAATTTTAGGTATTATTCCCTTTATAAGATAACAATTTTTATTTGTTAATTTCAAAGGATTGAGCAATTAAAGGTAGATCATTCATATTATAACGCCAATTAACATGATCACCCTTAATTTTATTATCCTTGAAGAATCTTATAGGGTTTTGAATAAAATCTATCTTATGATTTTTAAAATCAATCAGATAGAGCCAATAGTGGTCCTGGGTAATTTCTGCTATTTTAAACTCATTGCTAGATAAATAAAAAATACCATTTGATACATTTTTAACTTCAATGAAGCGATCATAAATTATATCGCTCATGCTTAATCCCTCATAAGAGAGACCATTAATAGATGTTATATCATAACCCGCATTAACTTTTTCTTTGGATAAATATTTAATTTTAAGAAAAACCTTTTTCTCTCCAAGTTTTCTTAATCTTTTATATTCATATAATAATGCTAAGATCTCTGCTTTTTCTCCCGCTTTTTTCTGTTTCTTGAGGTTTTCAAGTAAAATATCTTCAGTTTGAGGCTTTGAGCGAAAAAGGGCCCAATATTTTTTCTCTACAACGAATTTCCCATTTCTTTTCAAAATGATATTTAACTCTCTGAATTCATTAAATAATTGTCTTAAAATTTTGAAATTTTTCCTTTAAAAATTAAAAAATTATCTTCAAATTTATCTGATTGTGAAAATAATAAGTAAGCAAATTCTTGTTGATAATTTAAATACCGAAAACTAAGTAATTCTTTTTGTTTATCATTTAATTCATAACAATTTGAATTTCTTTTGTTATGTAGATTTTTACCAATATCAGTTAAATGTACTCTATCTTCAATTTCACTAACTTCAATAAGGTCTAGATTACTCGCTAGATAGAACAGTGCATTAAAATTTGTGTTAATTCCGCCAATTAATCGTAATTCAAAAAATTGAATAACATTTTTTTTCGAATGTTCATCTCCACTTGAGAGAATGTGAATTAATCTATTTAGGTCATTAAATTTCTTCATTATCTAAGTAGCTTCCTTATTTGAATTATATATTTCTCTTATTTGCTTTTCTAACGCTTTGAAGTCTTGTTGCGCCTCATTTTCTCCCATAGGTAAATCTGCCTCATCACCAAAAAAGCCAATGGGTAATTCATCGTTTAAAAGATTATACATAACTTCTGCTTTTTCATTTAACCGCGAATCTATCACCTCATCTATTGTATTTTTACTGATTAGAAGATAATATTTTGTTTCCATTTCAGGATCTAATCCAATTCTATGAATTCTATCTAATGACTGAAGATAACGGCCACAGTTAAAATTTCTATCAACATAAATAGCGTAATGACAAGCATAATGTAATGAAACGGACTCAGCTAATGCAAAAGGATTTGCTATCAATACACAAGGTTTATCTGATTGTTTGAACTTATTGATTCTAGCTTCTCTAGTTCTGAGTTCATTGATTACTTCTTCTGAATCATCTCTAGTTAAATCAACTGGAACCTCACCATAAATTGTATAACATTCTATACTTTTTTTCTTAAGAAGATGCTCAATTAAATCAATATTACCTAAGAAATAAACCCAAATCAAAACTTTATGTCCTTGTTTTATCAAATCTTCTGTAATTTCAATTGTTTTTAAAATTTTACTAGGAATTTCATATTTTAGATATTCGCTTATAATTTGGATGAGATTTTGATCTTTTAATTCTGGAATTTGTTTTTTATTTAATTTAGCTTTACTTAAGTCATCCTTTATTGCGTCAATATGTTTCTTCATTAATAATGAGGGATTAGAACTAATTTCTCGAAGATAAACAATCCAATATCGTTGCCAATGTCTAAAAACACTTTTTTCATAATTTTTTAACTCATTTACATGTTCTAAGGTTCTAGCAGCAACAGAATCATAAATTATTTTTTGAAGGGGTGATAAGTCAATATATACTCTTTCAAAATCAGGTTTTTTTAAATTTAATTCGTCTTTTTTAATTCGAATATAAAAAGGTTCCAATTCTTCTTTTAATGCTTCAATATATGATAAATTTCTTAATCGTTTTTTATATAAATTCCTCCTTCCTAATAAATTATTTCGCATCGTTCTTGGCCAAAGAAATAAAAATTGAGTATAAAGATCTTCATATCCTTGTGGCATTGGCGTCCCACTCAGTATTACTCTCTTTTTGGCATAAGGTGCTATATTCAATATTGCACTCACCCATTTTCCACCTTCAAATCGTTTAACATAATGGCTTTCATCTAGAACCATCATAAAATTATCTTTAGAGAGCATTTCTATGATTTGTAGTTGATCTCTCGTTGCAGTTTGATAAGTAGTTAAAAAAATCTCATAATTTTTGAATTGTTTATAATATTTCTCACGGTTGGGGCCAAGTAATCTAACAGAATTAATATTTTTATCAAAACATAAAAAATATTCATCTTCCCAGGACATAAAACTACTTCTAGGACCTATAACTAAAAGCTTACTTAATTCATTAGAGTTCTTCCAATAAGAGTAAGCAGAATAAACGATCATTGTTTTTCCGCTTCCTGTCACGCTGAAATTTGCTCCATTTGAAACTTTTAAAAGATGATTTACACATCTTGCTTGAAAATCATATAGTTGTCTTTTTAAATCGGGAAAATTGTTGTTATCTACTTTTTCCTCTTTGGCTTTTAAACCTATCTCTTTTACCCTATTAAATTGATTAAATTCCTCTTTAATTACTTTTTCTAATTCCTTGAAATTATCAGTCTCATCTATTTCATATCCATTTCTTTTTAATAACAGCTTAATTTCATCAATATTCGTTCCAATAGTTAAAATTTTATAAAATGTATTTAGATCCAAGGTATCCTTCTTAAACATAAGGTGATCTAAGAGTAAAACTTCAATTTTATTATTAGGCGGTTTTTTATTGAATTGAATTATAACAGTATTTTTTCTAATATTGAATTCGACCATATTCTACACTAAGGATTATTTATTTTTTCTCTAAAGCGTTGTAAAGTACTTCCAACAGCATTTAAAAGGTTAATAAATTGGGTTTCAAAAATCATATCACTATTAATATCAATTTTTTCAATCAAAACTCTAGCTTGTCTTAATAGTTCAATAGGTTTTTTATTCGTCTTTATGAATTCAATCGCATCTGAGGCATTTTTAATTGTTTTAAAGATCTCTTCAGATGTAGGGTCATTTTCTGGATTAATTAATTCTCTTAATTCAGGGCTAATAGTTTTATCTAAAAAAGCTTCTGGCAAATTACGAAGTGGCCCTCTATGACCTAATACTTTATCAAAACTCTTGTCAATATTAGCTTCCATGGCTTTAAAAAAGATCTCCATGTAATCATCTATTTCTGTAACTGAGCTACCTTCTCTTTCCAATTTATTTTTTCCTTTCATCAATTCAACGAAATGTTCATTATAATTAGTTAAAATAGAATAATCTTCGGATCTTCCAATTTTAGTAAGAAAATAATCCATCATCCTTAGTCTGCTAAAGGACTCTTTAACTTTATTTTCACTCCAATCAATTCTATTAGCAATCTCTTCAACTATTAGGCCCTTTTCTGTACCTTCTTTTATTTTGAGCATTTCATTAATTGGACCATATGATTTAGGCCCTACCTTCTTTAATTGATGTTCAATCTCTATAATATATATATTTTTTAGATTAATCGTAGGAGGTAACCTGTGTACTCTTAGTTTTTCAAATTTAGCTTTTTTAGTTTCTTTATATAATTTAATTAAAGCAGCCATCCTCCTATTACCATCGATTACGTATCCATCATAGGTAATTACTCCAGGTACAAGTTGTCCACTATTTTTAATATCATTTACAAATTTCTTTGAATCTGGATCTTTTTCAGGCAATAATAATTCGAGGAAATAGACTTCATGATCTTTGTTATCAGAATCCAATTCAAAACCTAGTTTTTTATTTTTATTTATTTTTTCTGCCAAAAATCTTCCATTATCTATGTTAAATCTCAATAAATTAATTGGAATTTCATAAACTGGCTCATCTCTTCTTTCATCTTCAATAATTATGCTAGATATACCAACCGGTTGTATATTAGCTTCTTTACCTGCTTTAATATAGTCATCAATTTGTTTTGCTCTTATTGATTCCATTTAAACCACCTAAGACTATTTAATAATACATATGGATTGTTGAGTTCTAATAATATATTATACAAAACTATATTTAAAAATTTGAAGTTTTTATTCAAATTAACACAATTTCAAGAAATTTTTATAATATCTTTTTCAATAATATTTACAGTATTGAAATCATAAAAACAAACATTTTCTTGTCGTAATAAAGGACGCCAATAATTATATTCCTTGATTAAATTATTCCATCTTCCTCTCATTTCATTCCTCTCTTTATTCTCTAACACTCTTCGTAATGTAGATATCAAATATTCTATTTCTTGTACTTTTAAGTAATAGAAACTTTTTTCACTATAAATTGCATATCTGATCTTTTTTTGTAAAGTTGATAAATCTCTTTGAAGAATTCTTATCGGAACGATTTCTTCATTATATCTCGTTTCTTCATTCAATTCAATATTTTTATTAAAGGCCTGAACGATACAGTTTATTGCTATTTCTACTTCCATAGAACTCCTTTTAAACATTTTTTCTTCTCCAATTGAACCATTAACTAAGAAAAATAATAAAATTGCTATTTCCTTATTCGAAAGATTAATATCAATATCTTCTTCAATTTGCAGATTCTCAAATTTCTCAAAAACAAATTCTCTATACTTTTCAAATAGCATTTTCTCATAATTTTGAACAACAAATGTATTTAAACGATAGACATCATCATAATTTTTAGAGTTGATTAATGCCAAATAAAAGATTAAACCTTCTGGAGTTAATAATAAATGACTACTTGAAGTCCTTTTTATTTCATAAATTATCTTTAATTCCAACATATTTTGGTACTGATCTTTATTGATATTAATTTTTTCATTAATAATATCATAAGAGGGTAATTTTTCTATAAATTTGAGACGAGTTGCAGGATTTTTTTTAGGATCATAAAAATCAATTAATTTATTTAATTGTTCTGAATAATCATTATCATCCACTTCTTCAATTGACATGATTTTTTTAAATTTATTCCAGATTGAACATAAGAATTCTTTAATTTGACTATATATCTCAGAATCAATTTGAATATAATTTTTCTTAATTCTATCAATAATGGTGTTATTTAAATCCATAATTTATCCAATATACTCTTTTAAATTTAATTTTAAATATTTATTTAACCTAAAACTTTTATTTTTTTTGTTATATTTCTTTAAAGCAATAAAAAACTCTGGTTCATGAGTTTTATTACTTTTAAAGGGAAGCCTAATTTTTCCATTATCAAATACTCCTAAAAAAAAATTTTTGTAAAGAATAAATTTCTTATCATCATAATTAAAAAAAAAAAAATTATCATCATCGCTTTGAGTTCTTGAATTGCAAAAGAAACAAGACATATGTTTTGTTTGATTGGAAAGAGTAATTACAAAAGCTAAACATTCATTACATTTTTTTAGGATAATTTTAGGTTTTAGTCTCATAGGTATATTTCGATCTAAATGGACATTAGGCATTCCATATCTTATTTTGTAACCAGAATCACACTCAAAATGTTTAATCTTTTGATCATTTACTAATTCATTCAATTCTAATTTAATTCTTTTTTTAATAATCTTAAGTGAAGTTACATCAAGATTAGCTTTAAGAAATAAAATAGGATCCTCACTTATTATGTATGTTATTTCAGGAATTGCCAATGGCCCATGGGATTTTATTAATTCAATCAATTCATTTTTTATAGCAGACAAATCTCTCAATTTCTATTCTATTATTCTTTAATGATTTCTTGATAATATTGTTTTTTATTTAACTCCTCTTGATATTCTTTTTGTAAATCCTCTGGTTTTTCTTGAATTGGTAAGATATTAATAATTTTATCAATAATTCCATTTTCAACAAGTTCATATTGAAATTCCAATAAATCACCCGATCTAATATAATCCATCAACGCATTCGCTTCATCTATAAATAAAATTTTAAATTTTGATTCTTTGTTGAATAAAGTTATCATTGCTCTGATAAATGCGTAGGCTTTTTCACCTGCAGAAAAATCCATTAAGCTTCTATGATCTTCTTGGCCATCCTCTTTAAGAAAGATAATATCCTTTTTAATTACATCAAATTTTCTAATTTTTTCATAACCTTTAAAGACATATTTAAAGAAAGAGGGATTGTTATATGTTTTCAAGAAGAATTTATCATAAATATCTTTGATAAATTTCAAATACTTCTTATTAGTTATATTCTGATTTTTTTCAATCTTAATTATATTATTTCTTAAAATCGAAATGTAGTCTCTGAAAGCTATTAAATAATAGTTTATGATCTTTTCAGTTCTTTGAATATGTTTTGAGACAAACTCAACCCAGTCAGCAAAATTTTTATAATTAAATGCCTTAGCTATAATCAATATTTCTCTTTGAATTTTTTCAATTTCATACATCAGATTAGCAAGATTATTATTAATGCTTTTTAAATTGAAATCAGTAACATCATATTCCTTTCTTACTTGTTTCAACTCATCATTTAAACTTTCCAATTCAGAATTTAAATCTGGTGGAACTTCAGGATAAAATTTGTTCAGTTCTACAATTAATTTATCCATGTCATCAAGATTCTCCGTTAATTCTAACCTTATTGAGAGATTTTCATTCTCATGTTTTAAATCATCTAATTTTAATTCTATTTGCCCTTTATTTACAGAAAGGCTCTCATGTTTATCAATGTAATTTTTAACTTTAGCAGGTTCCAAAATTTGGTCCAAAATATTGCTATAAATATTTTTTTTAATATTTTTAAGTTCCTTATCTAGTTTTATTAATTTTTTCCATTTTTTAATAAAATTTAGTAATTCTTTAATTTCCTTTACGCGTATTCCAAGTTCCTCATATTTTTTAATTAATTTTCGATGTTGGGGGCTTTTTTCTAAAATTGAAACTCTCTCTCCGACAAATTTACTCAATTCATCTATTGTTATTTGCATTAGATCACTACCCAAAAAACCATCTATGATCATTTCATTACCAAAACCATCAGCAATGCATTCATTTAGAATGTTAAAAATTTGGGTAAATTTAGTTAAAAGAATTTGATTAATTTTCATTGATCCTTTTGTAGATTCTTCTAGATTTTTTCTTAGCTTTTCTAAATTTGCTAATCTACTCTCTTCTAAATCTACTATTAATTCAATTGTAGTTGATTTTTCTATTTCTCTTACTTCTTCAGGATATTTTCTTTTTATTAAACTAAGTAGTTGATTTTTATCATTCTGATTTTTATTTTTTTTTGAAAAATAATCTTGAATTTGAGTTCTTTTTTCTCGTTCAATATTTTTTATTTTCTTTTCAATATCATCTAATTCTATAATAGCATTTTTATGATTCTCCTCATAGATGGAGATCTCTTCATTATTTTTATCAATTCTACTTTTAAGATCTTTGGGATCGTTCTCTTCCCAGATAAGGATATGTTCAATTAGCTTTTGTTTAGTTTCATTAGATTGAACTTTTTTTAATAATTTCTGAAATTCTTCTTCAATTTTATGTTTATTTTGGTTTAATTGATTGAATTTTTCTTGTTTTTCAAAATAATTTTTAATCAATTCATCATTTGTCCTTTCTTTAAAATTCTCTAAATAATTCTTGAGAGTTTCAACATAGATCTTAATCTTATTGCTATAAATATCTAGATATTCTATGAATATATCACTTATAAGAATTAATTGAGTCTCAAGGTTTTCATCCCCTCTTATAACTTTAACAGATAAAAGTTCTTTCAATTTTATTATATCAATCTTATCTCCGTTAAGTTCAAATCTACCGATCGAAGATTCTAATATTTTAAAATCACGTTTATTATATCTCCAAGTACCGGGTGTAAGATATAATTTAATATTATTTTTTTCTGTCTTCACCTCAATTACACACTCATTAAATCTATTTTTAATCTCATTAAATTGATTCTCACTATTAAATTGATAGCCTCCCGTTGCAATCTCAAAAAATATTGCTGCCATACTTTTTCCAATACCGTTCTCTCCGATAATTTTTAATATTTTACCTGATTTTATTTCTGGAATCGTTTTTAACTCTCCAAAAGTCGAAAAAAATAATTCCATTTTAGTCTTCCTCCAATTTTACAAAATTTTCGATAAAATTTTTAATATCTTCACTATTATTTAGATTTATTTTCACTATTTCTTCTAAAATTTTAATGATTTCTGGTTTCCCTTCCTTATTCGCGACTTTTTCAACTAATTCATTTATATATTTTTCCATTTTTACTTCATCTCAAATAATATATTCTTTTCCTTTCTCTGGAATACAATTATTGATTTTTTTTTTATTTAGGTGATCCTGTAATTCTTTTTTGTTTTCTTTTGATCCATGAATTATATAAAAAATTGGATTCTCACATTCATTTAATTCTGAAATATAGCGTATCAAAGAAATAAAATTTCCATGTAATGAAAATATGTTTGAATGCAATACTTTTGCTCTACAATTTAAATTTTCAATCTTTTTATGTAAAACTATTAAATTTTGGGGATTATCTTTAAGAAAATCAAATAATTTCTTTGAACTTCCTCCAATAAGATTTCCTCCAGTTGCTAAAAATAAATTCATACCGTAATTCCACTCGTTAAAATATAAATCTGTAATACCAGAGTAATTTTCGCATATATAACCCCCAAAATCCTTAAGTGTCATATTTGAGTTAAATAATTCTATCAATTTTGGATTCTTAAAATAATCTTTATACTTATAATAAACTCGATTAACAGCGATTAATGATCCTAACACAAAAAAATGATCCGGCATTCCTAATTGATGATTTAAACAATATCCAAGATATCGAATCAGAAATTCCTGGGCATCTCCCAAGGCACTACAAGGAACTAAAATATTCCCTCCATTGAAATAAATCTCATTAACCAGTTCGATAAATCTTTTCTCTTCTTTTTTCTCATCTAAGTTATTTTGATTGATATTTGAGCATTCTATAATAACAGCTTTAAAACATTTATTTAATTTATAATCCTTTGCCAGCTGATTTATAGAGATTGAATCAAATAATGGAGGTTGGACGGGATTAATATCACCTGTGTATAATAACTGTTTTTTAGAATAGAGTTCTTGAATAAATATTTGAGCAGCCCCTAATATATGATTTGCTGGAAGAAAAATAATTTTAAAATTCATAGTTTTTATAGGTTCACCAAAATCCACTAATTTTATTAATTTTTTTATTCTATGAATCGTCTCTTGATAAATTTTTTTATCTGGCTCATCTAAAAATTCAAAATACGCTTTAAAAGCAAATTCTTCAAGTAGGGAATAAGTGGGTTTTGTCATTATGATTTTTTTATTAAAACCCTTTCTTACGATCCATGGTAAATAACCCCAATGATCCAGATGAGCATGAGTTAGTAAAATCACTTCAATTTCATTAATAATGTAATCATGAATTATAGGCTGATTTGGTTTCCCTGGAACCATTCCACAATCTAGTAGAATAGAAGATCCATAATCGGACTCAACTAAAATCGTGGATGTTTTATCTGTCCCTATTTCACCGAAAAAAGTAAGCTTCAAATTTTCAACCTAATAATAGTTTTTCAATAAACTACAGTTATATGCTGATATACAAAATTTATGTCTTATATATTTTTGTCAAAACATTTTTTAATTATTGAGTTTAATATTCAACACTCTCTAAAAATTAAATACTAATTAATCAATATATATTTACTTTTTAGTATCTATTTGAGATCCAATTCTTGACGGTTAGTTGGTAAATATAACCAAACTTCATTAAAACAATAAAATTTCTAATTATTTATATGTTAATTTCTTTATGAGTGATTTTTGAAATTATGTTTAATATATGATATTGCATCACTTATTTTCAGAGCTCTTGTAGAATTTTCTATACACATGTAAAAGATTTCGTCCCTTTTATTATATGATCTTGTATAGCATGGTTCTGGGCTCTTATTTACAATAATTTCTTTACACTTTAGAAGTTCTTCCTCCAGAATTAATTAAAAATTTTATCCAAAGGATTGACAAGATGATAGGGATAAATTTTGCGAATAATAAGACATATAAAAGCTTTATTTCTATCGATAAGGTTGTTAAAAAAAGTAACATTGAATCAAGAGCATTACTTAAGATGTTTTTCGGTTCAAGAAGAGATGATCTTGAAGTAATCTTTAAAAAATGAGTTTAGTTTCTCCTAAATTAAAACTATTATTATTTTTTATGATTTAAATATTAAATAAGATGGATAATATTAATATTATTATATACTCAAACTCATCAATCCTATTTTAAAAATGTCAGTTAACGATAAAAGGAGAAATCCAATCTATATCAATAAAATATCCTTGAATAACTATAGAACTTATGAAAATCTTACTATTGAATTCACCCAAAATATTCATACATTAGTTGGACCAAATGAATGTGGTAAAACCAATTTATTATTTGCGTTTGGTTTATTCAATAATTCAAATTTGTTAAAGAAAAGTGATATATGTTGTTATGTTGAAGAGATATTTGAAACAGAACCAGAAATTATATTTAGCTTAAATCCTATTTATCCTTTTGAAGTTGATGATGAAAAAATAAAAGAAATACTCATAACTTATAAAGGAAAGCATCGGTCAGTATCATCACTTCCAAATATTAAAGTAAAAGAAATAGAGAAAATATATAATTGCTCAATTATAGGAACACTAACAACGGGTAAAATTCATATAATTCTACCTGAATTAATTAAATTATTAAAACTACCGTCAGACCATCATCTAATCGAAAATAAGGAATATGGATTTATAACTGATTCAGAAGATTTAATTGATAAAATTGTAAATTACTTTTCTAACCATGAATTTAAAGATAATATTCAGTTAACTATTAAAGAAGATTATCGCGAAAATGTAAAAAATTTAAATGTAGATGATATAATAAAGAAAATTAAATTCGTAAATTGGACTTTTAGAGAAGATTATTATATTCCAAGTGTTATCCCATTAAGTGATCTACAATCTCATCCAGAAAAGCATCAATCAATAAAGAATTTTTTTAAAATTGCGAAAATTAAACTAACAGATTTTCTTTCAATCACAGATCACAACATAAGAAACAATATTTTAAGGAGAGTGAATAAAGAAGTTAGTCAAGTTTTAAGTGAAAGTTGGACACAATATCAAGATGTTGAAATTGATATTACATTAGGAACTGATAATGCTTTACATATAGGATTTTTAGAAAATGGACATTCTATTGACCCAAAAAGAAGAAGTTTAGGTTTTCAATGGTTTTTTGCATTTCTTTTATACTTCAATGCTAATTTTGGTAATGAATTGAAAAATTGTGTTATTTTACTAGACGAACCCGGAATCTTTCTTCATCCAGGGGGTCAAAAAGATTTATTGAAGGAAATTGAAAAATTATCTATCAATAATCAGATTATATATACAACCCATTTGCCATTCATGATTAATCGGAACCATCCAGAGAGAATTATCTTTTTAAGTAAAAAAAGAGGTATAACTTTTTTAGAAGGACCTAGAAAAGAGGGAGTTTTTGATGATGTTTTATTAGCCAACACACTTGGTTTCAATTTTTCAAGTCTGTCAAATTTTGGAGAGTTGAATCTATTTGTTGAGGGTATAACTGATAAAATTCTAATTGAAGATCTTGCTATAAAATACTCACAAACACAAAATGATGATTTATTAGATTTAAATTATATTTCAATAATTCCAGTTAATGGAATATCAAATTTCGACTCATTCATTAGGGTAGCTCAAGAAACAAAAATAAATTTTCTTGTTTTGATTGATGCTGATGAAATAGGAAAGAAACTCTATTCTAAATACTCTAAAAATAGTGAGAAGTATAATGATGCTATTGCTTATTTCTTTATATTAAGTAATGATAATGAGATAGAAGATTTAATACCATTTGAATTATATTCATTAGCTTTTAAAAAAGTTAAAACCTATATAGAGCCATGGAATGAGATAATTACTGATAATGTTGATTTAATTAAGGGTAGAATTAATCCTCAGCTAAAAAGAATTATAAGCGATATTAAGGAAAACTTGGAACAAGATAATAATAGATATGAAAGTGATTTAATAACAGTAGGACAATTAAAACTCGATGTAATGATAGAGCTGAAGAGATTAATAACAGAAGAAAATTATGAAAATTTTAAAGATTTAATTAATGTATTAAAAAAAATCAATACTAAAGGAAAGGAAATTATAAGAAAGTTAAGATCAAGTTAAAATTAGATATCTTCGTGAAACGGTTATGATAATTTGATAAATAGACGGAATTAATAAGGAAAGAGTGGCAGCAGCAACAACGATTGCTAAATTTTTTGGCTATTAAAATATTTGTTGATTTAATAGGTTTATCAGCTAACATTTTTCATCGTTTCAAATTATATGTTTAATGTGGATCTAATACAATATAAGAAATTAGGAGTCTATTTTTTAAAACAAGAAGAAGGAATGTGAAAAAAAGAGATTTAGTGAAACAATCGATGTAAAGATTTTTACTGTTCACCTTTAACTTCAAATTTCCTTTTTCTCTTTAACAAAATAACTAATCCTGTTGTTATTAGAATTATTGCTATTCCTGTAATTGATGTGATTAAAATGACTAAATTTATTCCAGTATTTGCAAATAGAAATACATTTCCCGAATGATCGGAAGCAACTACATAACCTCCATCTGAGGATATATCCACACTTTCTATTGGACTTTGAAACATCAAATCCCACATTAAAAATTTTAGCGAAGTATCAAAAGAAAGAATATTATTTGATTTTAAACCTATAACCACAAATTTCCCATCATGTGACATCGCGAGATCTTTTGGATAATCCTGAAGATAATGTGTCCAGATTGGAATAGAACTTTGTCTATCAAAGAAATAAAATTTGTTTTCTGCGGATGACGCAGCTATTAGTTGTCCATTAGAAGATATCGCTACAGATCTGATAAAACTTGAAGCCTCATAAATCCATAGCGGAGTACTAGAAGATTTGTGAAATACTGTCATATTTCCTTCTGGAGTGATACCTGGATAACTTCTTCCAGATCCACTAACAATATAATCTCCATCAGAAGAGATTGCCACAGAAAAAACATATTGACTATCAAAATTCCATAAAGGAGTGTTGCTAGATTTATCAAACAGATATACCCTACCATGATCACCTGAACTACTTGCAGCTGCAATTAATTCTCCATTTAAAGATATTGCCACAGATACAAATGAATCTCCCGAATGATAACTCCATATCAAACCATTCCTATCAAACATATACAATCTATTATCATTACCTCCAGCAACCATATAAGAACCATCAGGGGTAATAACTAAAGCACCTACAGTAGCACCAGTTTTATAACTCCATAGGGGAATCGGACTGTCTTTGACAAAAAATCGAACATATCCACTACTACTGCCTGTTATGATAAACTCTCCATTGGATGAAAGTGCAGCGGTCCAAGGAGTATCACTTGATTGATAAGCCCAAAGAGGAGTATTATCTTCACTATTAAAGAGATAGACTTTTTTGTCATAACCAACAGCAGCAATAGTGGTTCCATCACTTGAAATCGCAACATCTCTGATCCAATCACCAGCTCTAAAATTCCAAATCATCTCATAACACCTTCCAGGTGGAATAATCATAATGCTATTAAGCAAAAAAATTGAAATAAGGAACAAGAATCTGGACTTTTTTTTACTCATTCTCATAATTTGTTTTATTAATATTGGGCTCCCTGATTTCTATATATTTGTTACTATTTTATATTAATATATAAAGTTATGCAGATATCTAATTGTCTCCAAGCTTTTTTGGTTCATAAAATAAGTCCTATCAATTTTCTTGCTTCTTCAAGACTTAAAATACAGCTTTAATCAAACTTAAATATCATTTTATCAAATCTCTTTATTGATATACCAACAAATAAATATATTTTTAATCCGTTTTGATTAATACATTTAAATAACAAGATTCATATCTCTTAGTATCCATTTAACAATTACATGAATATTATAGGAGTGAGTTACATTTCAAAAGAAATTGGGTTTGCATTTTCCTTAGCGGGAGGAATCGGCTCCTTCATATTTGGTTTATTATTACCGATATGGTTTTCTCAAATTTATATATTCGGACCTCTTTTTGCTACGATACTTCAGATGATAATTATAATTGGTGGAGTAATAACAATAGAGGGTGCGATACTTTTTTGGATAAAACCTTCGATATCCGGTAAGTTAGTTTTAGTTGGAGCAATATTGGCGGGTGTAAACCTCATCTCACTTTATGGCGGTATGAAAATTATTAAATTGAAATCTGGAAGTAAGTATTTTCCTTAGAAATTCGATGTTTTTTCGTGAAATAACCGTAGAGAGATATGATTTTTTACTTAAACGAATAAATTATGAAAACCCATTTTATCTATTATTATAATCAAATATCTTCTTTATAAAAACAAAGAAGTATTAATAATAGAATTAATAACAAAGTAATTTTAACTGTTTAAATTTTTACTAATATTCAAGAGATCTTCGGAATGTATTTTTAATGCTTTTTTATCTTTATTACTTAAACCAGTTAATTGACCTTTCGATGCAAGATCATAAATAAGGCGTGATTTAATTTTTATTCTTTCTAAAGGATCATTACGTTTAATATCTGGTAATTTTAATTTTATCAATTTTAATTCATTGATATTTGGGATTTTATAATTAAGTTTTTGTTTTGCAGCTTGGACATCTTCCGCTGATAAATTAAATTTTGGCTTGTATTTATATATAAATCCTTTCTCAAATGATCTTAATTTTTTTTTTATCTCATCCTTGGATAAACCGTTATGTTCTTCGAATAACCAATAACGGATGCTAGTAATTTCGAGAGGATCTAATGTTTTACCAGCAATAACACTTGAATTAAACCTAACCAAGTGTTTATTTATCCTTTTTTTTAGATCAAGTGCTTTACCAACATATAAAGCTATACCATTAAAATCAAAATAGATATAAATACCTGGATTTTCAGGAATTGAGTTAATTGTTGCCTTATAAGACATACTTTCTCAACATTATAATCTTTTAAAAAATGAAAATAAACTTGATAAATATTAACTGAATTGATTAAAATAATTAAATAATTTAAATCTATTTTGAATCTTCATATTTTATTGATTTTGTGTTTTCGTGAAGCCATTTTTTGAAAGCTTTTGTAGGAATATTGGCATATATGCAACGCTTTCCTATATCTCTTTTAAATCGTTCGATATCTTCTTTAGTGCAATTATATCTTCTCTTAATTCTCTTTAGACTGTACCATGTTTTAAAAGCGTAAGTAGCCATATCGCGCCACATTGCGTGCTTATTAGTTTCTTTTTGAAATTGATCGATATCTTTGCTAGTAAAAATATATAAATTGTCGGAAACAAGCTCAGGAACACCCTCTAAAGGACAATTTATCAAATAAAGTTCTTCAAGAGCCGGCAATTTTAGTATAGAATCGGGTATGATTGTAATTCTATTATTCGATAAATCAAGAATTCTTAAATTCTTGAGCGTTAGCAACCCTTTAATTTCGAAAATCTTATTATTGGAAAGATTTAATTCTTCCAAATTAATTAGTTTTTCAAGACCTTTAATTTCTCGGATATTATTATAAGAAAGATCTAAATCATATAAATCAACAAGTCTCTCTAACCCTTCTATTTTAGTTATTTCTTTAATATTCATTTCATTTAAACAAAGAAA
>Ga0209977_10000140_pt1 | contig 27289 bp, 26 predicted proteins | sample SumtaG_2_FD_183113 | JGI IMG/M metagenome (GOLD analysis project Ga0209977, IMG submission 183113) | Deep subsurface microbial communities from Indian Ocean to uncover new lineages of life (NeLLi) - Sumatra_00607 metaG (SPAdes) (version 2) | ecosystem: Environmental > Aquatic > Marine > Oceanic...
CTTCTTCGCTTGACGCGCTGGACGATGTCTGTCGCCTCCATGTAGTCGAGGACTTCGAGAGTAGCGCCGACACTCATACCTAGGACTTCGGCGGACTCCTCGGATGTGAGGGCCTTCCCCACTTCCTCCATATGCTTCTTCAGGAGGGGAACGGATATTTTCAGCATTCCTCCGCGTCCCATTCTCTCAGCCTCGAACTTCTGCTTTTCTAGCTTCCAACTGTAAGAGATGTCATTGAGCCTCTCTAGTCGCGTCGGGCCACGTATCCGAGAGCTTCGATATCACCGCCTTGGCCACATGGCGCTTGAAGCCCTCCTCGTCGAAGGCAGGGAAGTATACCCGGTGGTATCCTCCCTTCCCCGATTTCTCAGTATATTTGAAGATGCCCGCGTCCACCATGTCGTTCATGAAGTTGATTATCGAGGCTCGGGAGATGGATTTCCCTTTTTCCATGAGGAGCTTGTTTGCGTGCAACCAGGCCTCCCTGCTTATGGCGCCCTCCTCGCCCCTCTCCCATAGGAACCTCATCACCATCACATTGTAGTCCCTCATCACGGTCTCAAGGCCTTGCTTTGACGTGTCGAAAACTATCCACATATCCTCTGTGTTGCCACCCTCCTTGCCCAACTTGGACTTTTCAATAGGCTTCAACTTGAACTTAATTTCATCCATCACTATCGGTATTAGGATGTTTATTTAACTTAAAAAATTAACGCATTAGCAGGAGTTAGATTCATACAAACGTTCCAAGGAATTAAATCTTTGAAAAAGAATAAAGAGTTTGTTTTAATACCTTTCTAAGGACGATAACCTCTAAAAGGTGATGAAAACCATTAAGAAGCAAATCCGTGGGTTATCACACCGATAAAATCGAAAATAGTTATTTTATAATCATGATGGGCTTCTTGCAGGAAGCAGCGACCCTGTGGCTGGTGCTTCCGAGCACCCATCCCGTGATACCTCCAATGCCACGGCTACCCATAACTATCATATCGCATCCCTCCTTCTCCGCCACATCGACGATGTTAGCTGAAGGCCGACCCTCTCTAAGAATGGTTCGTATATTCAGATTTGGATGCTTAGAACGGATTATTTCTTCGGCATCTTTGAGCATATTATGATAAAGTTTCATCGTTCTATCCTGATATTCAAAAAACTCTTCATAAATTATTGGATCATAACTATCAGTTACTAAAAATGGTTCCATCACATTTGATACAACCGTAAGTACAATAAGTTCTGAACCGAATTTCTCAGCGATAGCAACCGAGTGATCTAAGGCCTTATATGATTGCTCTGAGCCATCAACCGCAACTAGTAAACGCTTATACATATTTCAATAAATGAAATAGGTAAGAGAAGCTTATAAATTTCATACCTTTTCGCACTCACGTATGTCATGTGTGACGCATAAATTCTATCATGTTCTCTCGACTTTCGAGATAGCGCTCTCCAGTATCTCTAGCGAAGAGTCGGCTTGCTCTCGATTTATGATTAGTGGCGGTGCTACCCTGAGAACCCGTGTTCCGAAGGATCCCATATTCATCAGGTAGAGTCCCTTCTTGAAGGCTTCGGCACAGATCTTCTCTGCTTCCTCTACTCCCGGCTTCTTTGTCTCCTTGTTCTTGACGATCTCTACTCCTATCAGTAATCCTACGCCGCGAACGTCACCCATTAGCCTGTGATCGTCCAACATCTCCATCAGCCTCTTCTTAATGTAGGAGCCCATCTTCGCGGAGTTGTCAACTAACTTCTCCTCCTCGATCACCTCTATGTTCGTGAGGGCCGCAACGCTGCTGAGAGGGCTAGCACTGAAAGTTCCACCTATCCAGAAGGACTCTCCAGTCTCCTCCCTCTCGCACAGATCCTCCCTAGTTACACAAGCTGCGTTGGGCACACCGCAGGAGATGGCCTTACCCAGCAGAATGATATCAGGCTCGACATCCCAGTTCTCTACAGCAAACCATTTACCTGTTCGTCCGAAGCCTGTCTGAACCTCCTCCGCTATCAATAGGATACCATGTTTATCGCAGATCTCCCTCAAAGTCGGAAGCCAATCGTCAGGGGGTACATGCCATCCCGCATCCCCAGCCACAGGCTCGAAGATGACGGCGGCGACCTCCTCGGGTGGAAGATAGCTCTTGAATGCATAATCCTCCAAATAACAGAGGCATGCTAGACTACAGTCCGGGTACTCCAGCTTGAAGGGGCATCTGTAGCAGTAGGGGTAGGGCATGTGGTATATGCCAGGTAGATTTGGGTGGAATCCCTTCACCATATCCGGCCTATATGAGGAGATAGAGAGCGCCCCATAAGTTGTTCCGTGGTACGCCCCGGCGAAGGCGACTATGTAAGGCCTCCTCGTCGACCATCGTGCCGTCTTTATGCCGAAATCGTTCGTCACTGAACCTGACTGAGCGTAGAAAATACGTTTCTTGAAGTCTCCGGGAGTTATCTCTGATAACTTTTCATTCAGCTTAAAACGATTCTCTGTGATTCCATGAGTGCCTTTCTCTACCTGTATCTTTAGGGCCTTTACTAGCTTTGGATGGCTGTATCCTATGTTATTTACGCATTTTCCCGATATTAAGTCAATGAAAATGTTTCCATCCAAGTCTTTAATGAAGATGCCTTGAGCCTTCTCCATGATAGGATGAGTGTACCTCAAGCTTTTTAGATGGCCTAGCTTCATAAGCTTCATGGCTTTTGGACCAGGTGGTTCTACAATTATTTTAGGAGATGTAAAGTTTCTAAAATCATTCAATAAGTATCACTCCTATTTATTTCTATAAAACATATAAATGTATTGCGCACGCGAAGAAGTATGAGGACTTTAGTGTCAAACAATCTTTCAGTGATAACTGAGTTCGACAGAGATATTTGGATTCTTCTGCTGACAAGGTCTTTGCGTAGCTTCAGTGCAGCGATATTATCAGTTAGCTTTGCAATCTACCTCAGTAAACTTGGAGCAGAGTCTGTTCACATTGGACTTGTATTCACTGGAATCGCTCTTTTCTCATCGATCCGGAGTCTCCTTGAAGGCATTATAGCAGATAGGCTTGGGAGGAAGCCAGTGCTATTGTTCACCTCCATCTTGATGACCATCGGGGGTCTGATATTCGTGCTGACGAAGGAACTAGGTATTTTGATGGTATCGGCTGTGATATTTTGTGTAGGAGGCAGGCTACCTTACACGCCAGCGGAGCAGGCAATACTCACTGATAAGGTCTCTAGCGACAGCCGAACCATGGCTTTCAGCGTGAACAGTTTCCTTGAGACCATGATGGCTGTCTTCGGTTCTCTCGCCGCAGTCATCCCAGAGGTATTGCAACACCGGGGTATTTCTGAAATCGCTTCTTATAGACCCGTTTTTTTGATATTCGCCTCCGCTGGGTTTGTATCAACGTTGTTCTTCTCGATGATAAAGGAGACTATCCAAATGAAAGAGGTTGAAGATGTTGGTGAAAATGAAAAAATAACTCTATACGAGCGGAGGCTTCTCATCCGATGGTCGGCTGTGCTCACGCTAGATATCATCGGAGGCTCATTCATCATGAGTTTACTACCCTATTGGTTCTACCTTAAATTCGGAGTTGGTCTCGGACAGATAGGGACATTATTCGGAGCATCGAGGCTGATAGCCGCAGGTTCCTACTACTTGGGATTGATGATGGCGAAACGTGTGGGAACGATAAGGGCTACGGTGCTATCAAGAATTCCTGTCGTTATCATCAATTATTTGACCCCTATTGTACCTGTCTACTCAATAACGGCATATCTGCGTGGATTCATGTCGCTGTTCTCGGATATCGATATACCATTGAGGCAGTCATATCTGATGGGGGTTATTAAAAATGGTAGAAGAGCATCCGCGGCGGGATTCGTTGCCATGGTCAGCAGATTAACTTCAGCGTGTGCTCCACTCTTATCTGGATACATAATTCAGCATATCTCTATAAATCTCCCGTTCTATATTGCCGCATCCTTCCAGTTAGTCTCGGCTGGCCTGATGTACTATTTCTTCAAGGATATTAGGCCCCCTGAAGAAGAATAATTGAGAGAGCGCGCAGTATTTTGTCTCTGGTTGCGCGCGCGCGAACTAGGTAAAAAAGTTGTACAGAACAGCCTTTAATATATTTCCGATAAAATAACTAAATACCATCCCAACGGTACCTATTAAAACAAACTTAATACTTGTGTTGATTGGTTTCTCACCGCTTAGTTTTCCAACATAAATACCGAGACCAGACAATGAAATTAGAGCGAAAATAATACAGAAAATAAGTGATTTTCCTATATCTAGAAAAAGGAAGGGCATAAGCATAATGGCAACTACCCCGACTGTAACCAAAAAGGATAGGATAGCACTAAATAGAATCTCTTGGGTAGAGTCTACAGATGTTTCTATTCCTTGTTCTTGAGAGTGTATCTGTGCACCTCTCTCCGTATATCCTGATAAATATATACCTATAGAATTTCCAAAGGCATCAGTAAGACCGCCAGTTATTGCTGATATAAAGATGATTCTGATATCAGATGTTACTATGGCAACGCCTATGATCATTCCGCTTATACATATAACGCCATCAACAAGTCCGAAAGCTGCTCCCTCAAGACCTTTTATCACTCTCATGGGCATCACCATAATCTTTTAAAACTAAAAAAATGAGGAATTTTTATCGCATTCTAATTCTCAGATTTGCATAGTATGTGTCAGTTCTTGGTAATCCTGGCTCTGGCATCCATTTGCCATCTTGCCAAGCTTTGTTCCATTGGGCGAGTTTGTCTTTGTCTATCTCTACACCTAGGCCTGGTTTATCAGGAAGGGTTAGATTACCATCCTGTGTCTTAAATGGCTTTGTAATGATATCACCGGATTTCTCAAGATGATGATTTGAACTCTGGTTAGTCGTTGTGAAGGCTGGAGTCGAAGTAACTAAGTGTAGGCATCCAGCGTTCGCAGGTCCGAGCTCCGCACATGAACTCTGCAACTTTGGTATGATTCCTCCTGCTTCAGCGATGGCTACTATTTCTTTGCAATAAAGAAGAGTACCCATATAGTCTGGGTGTATGTTTAACATGTCTGCCGCATTTTTATTTACGAGTTCAAGAGTGGATCTCTTGTCCTTCGTAACATAGAAGCTATGGCAAAGTATTGGGATGTTTACATGTCTTTTAACATCAGCTAGACCATCTATATCCCACGAAGCAGTTGGCTGTTCTATGTACGCCGGATCATACTTCTCCATCTTCTTCAGGGTTCTGATCGCTGTAGGTACGCTGTATGAGTCGTTCAAATCAAACCCTAGTTCTATTCCATCGCCGGCAGCTTCCCTTGCAGCCTTTACTCTCGCCACGTCGGTAGCTGGATCTGTTCCTATCTTTATCTTGAAAGCCTTCCAGCCAAGCTCTATGGCTTTTTTAACGTCGTTGGCAAGATCCTCTGGGCTCTTGGTACATTCCCAGAACTCGACTCTTACTTTATCATGTACTTTTCCGCCTAGAAGTTTGTAAAGTGGTTTGTTACATGCCTTTCCTATGATATCCCAGCACGCATTGTCGATTGCAGCTGTAGAATCGGGTCTCCGTCCTCCTCTCAGCCTAGTTGTCAGTCCTTCGATTTTTTCTATTTCAAATGGATCTAGTCCGATGAGATTTTTCTTGAAGCTACCTTGAATTAGATCTATGCTACTATCACGACAGGCCCCTAGTCCTGTGATACCTTCATCCGTATCAATGAAGACAATTGTATGCCGTGAAGACCAACGAGTATTGTACCACATAGTGACTGGTTCCCAGACACCAAACTGATCAAATGGTACAGCTACCGGGACAGCCCTAACATCTGTTATCTTCATTTAGTACACCTCATGCAACAGCTTCTTTGCGCTTGAATATATCGTATACTATGATTGCGACAGCTATGGGAATTAGATAGTAGGTTGGGTAGAGAAGTAGAGTTTTCCATCTTTCGATCAGAAGTGATGTTCTACCTAAAAGTGCATAGGCGAACGAGCATCCGATTGAGAGCATCAGGAAGTACCTACCAGTTTTGTTGATGGGTTTCATTATGCCAGTTGCTTCTTTTGAGAAGAAGAAGAATAGCGTTACAGTGCATACGCCAACAATGATGATGATGTTATTAATAGATGTAATTGGTCTCATCGTGTCGATTATCTGTGCCAGTATCTGTGCCTTCATACCCGTTGCCATGTTCAAGCCTATGCCCGTTCCAAGTAGAATCGCTGTTGGTATTCTAACCAAATAGCTATATCGAGTGGAGAACCTGGTGAACAATAAGGCTCCGAGCACTAAGGAAATAATGTACCAATACTGTCCATTCATTAGGGGTATTATCCCTTGAGTATAGATGTTCTTGAGACATATGCCAACAAATTGTCCAGTTGCTCCTCCGATGTATATTACTGAGGCTAAGGCGAACCAGCGGTTATGTCTATAAAGGAAGCTGAATATCATCAGAATGAGAGCGCCTGAGATAAGTGGTAGGACGTAATCAATTGGTGTCATATGTCAAGTCCCCCCTTCTTAGAACGCTTTGACGCAAAGTAGCCCAAGTTGCTAATGATTATTGCTAAAATCGTGACCATGTGTCCAAGGGATTGTGAGTCCATAGCAATGATGGCGCTACCCGGTTTATTGATTAAAAGCTCGTATTCGGCTGCACCCCTCGAACTAGCAAGTAGTCCGCTGAGTTGGCCAGAAGCAACATAGCTAACCAACATCGGGTAGATCATTGCAACGGCTCCACCAGTGACCTTTGTTCCATGTATAGTCTGCCACTGCCTGAGGTATACTTCTGGGAAGATCTCTCCACCAGAAAGGGATATAACCAAGTCTATGTCCTCAGCACCTTTAAAATCATCCATTATTGAAAGTTCAGATATCGGTGTCCCATAATAGTCCACATTAAGGAATGCATGTGCATCAACACCAAAAGCTACTAGTGTGGCTTCTCTACCTTCATAGAATCCAAAGTTAACGAAGTCAACTCCGTATTCCTTGTCATAGTTGGCTAAGCCGATTTCATTGACAGCTTCCTCTAAAAGTATTGGCGAGTCAGATGAGTAAAAGCAAACAGATATAACCTTAACATCTGATGTGAACAGATGTCTAAGTACAGCCACCATCATTGCTTGAGTTTCCCCTCTATTTCCCATTCCCATGTCTGAACCAAAGAACACAGTACCCCCTTCGGGAACAGCATCTATCGTATCAAAGACTATCCTAGTGTCATCAGAGATCTTTAACGGAAGACCCAAAGGACTGATCAAGGGAGCCACTGTAACGATTATGAACAGTAGATATATCCACCGTGTATCCAGTTTAGTAAGTTTTTCTAAGCTCATTTTTTCTATCCCACCTCAGAGAATTCCCCTAGAGCTGTTCTATCGTATCCTAGCATTACCCGTACACCATAAGCTATTATTCCGAGTCCTACTCCGATGGTAATAGCACGCATCCCGGCCATTGTGGGAATGTCCATAAACCATCTTAGGGCCTTGCCAGCACCTGGCCATATTGCCTCGCCAACGGGAGCGTTACCAAATAGAATTACAACACAGCCTAGTGTGAACAAGAGCGTCTCAAGATTCCTGATTTTGAATGAGCGATAAGCCATGCTTACCATGAACAAGGATATCAGTGCCCACGTTGCTTCTTTAAGTCTGCCAACTATAGCGGGGTACATTAACGCGTAAAAGCTCTCAAGACCAGGTGTTATTGTTATAACCAAGAAGAAGAAAAATGTGCCAATTAATAATGCGCTTAATGGCCAATCACCTCTTCTTCTACTTACACTTGTAAAATGATAGAGTAATAGGTTAACTCCGCCCACTACTCCCGCAGAAGCGACAATTGGAACGAACATTCTCTGGGCTTCGGCAGTGAATGAAGCTAAAGCAGGTATGTTCAAGAAAAAGTTTAAGATCATGACAATCCCGAAGATAGCTGTGAGTATCACAGGAGCCAATCTTCTTCCGACTACACTTCCCATTCATTTCACCTCATATCTTCAGGATATCAATCAATGCAGTGATATTTGCCGATATTAAGAGCGATCCGAGTACAATTAGGCTTGTAAAGCAGACTTTGATGATGTCAAGTGCAACTAATCCACCTAGTTGAACGTGATTTTCAGAAAGTATTGCCCCAGCCGCAAAGTTCTCCTCTCCGATCAGTGAATAATCACAAGAGGCAACAACTAAGGGTACCATCGGGGGATTAGACGATCCACCTATCTGGAAACATCCCAGCCTAGCTGCAGCCTCAGCAATTTGCGGTAACTCCGATCCGAATCCTCCGAACAGTATATTAACAGCACTTTTATCGGTTGCCATGGTTTCTATGCATCCAACGGCAAATGCCCCGTAATATCTTACATCTGGTTCCACACCTATTTGGCCTTCCAACAGAAAGGCTTCTCTATAGATTTCCCTTGCCATAGGTAGGTGCTCCGCTCTTACTGACCACGTTATTTTAGCCCCTAGCTTTGCACAGATTTTAGTGACATATCCACCAATGACTATTCCCATCCAAGTTTGTGTTCCTCTTCCACCTGTGGTAGATTCAGATCCTGGTGTATAGTGTATTGGTCTGTTCAGTTCTACTGCCCTTCCAATGGCTTCAGGTATGGCCTCAATCGCTTCAAGCTTCCTCTTGAGATTGTACTTTCTTCCTCGGGTTCCCTGAAATGACAGATATGCTATAGTTATGACGATTAGTGTAAACAAGACAAAAGCAGTTATTTTACCTGAGATAAGTATGCTCATTTTGACATCTCCTTTTTTCCTTTTTTGCCCATTTCATGGGCAGACAAAACCTTAGTTAATGATATATTTAAGAACTACCATTATATCATAATTAATTTTTCATATTAAATTTGATATAAAGAATTGGCTAGTATGCCTGCATAATATTTTTTAAAAAAGTGGGGATGGTATTTTTTAAGTTACCAGAGGTATGTGTTGGTTCTTGGTATACCCGGTTCAACCGGATATTTCTTTGAAAGCCAAATTTTATTATATTTTTCTAATTTGGCCTCATCGGTTTTTATTCCTAGACCAGGGCCTTCAGGAACTGTTAAGCAGCCATTTTCTGTCCTGAACTCGTTTTTAATTATGTCTTCCGCAGGTGGTTCAAGTAGATGGGTAGAGCTATCATTAGTCCCTGTAAATGATGCGTTTGATGTGATCCAGTGTAAGTTGAAAGCGTTTCCTGGTCCAAGTTCAGCTGCGCTACTCTGTCCGGTTACTGGTATTCCCGCTGCTTCTGCTATTGCACAGAGCTTGTTACAGTGGATGATTCCGCCATTCTGCATAAGGTTAAGATGTAGAAGATCCATAGCTCTTGTATTAACGAGCTCCATAGCGTCGGTTAATTTCAAAGGACCATTATAGTGGAATTCTATAGGGATATCAGTATGTTTTTTTAATTCTACATGCCCCTTGAAGTCTTGAGCATTTACAGGTTCTTCTATGTGGGTTGGATTGTACTTCTCCATTTTCTTTAGAGTTCTGATCGCTGTGGGAAGAGAGTAGCTTCCATTAATGTCAAACCCAAGTTCAATTTCATCTCCAACTGCTTCCCTTATCGCTTTTACTGTTTCTATGTCTTCCTTTGGATCCACACCAATCTTTATTTTAAAGGCCTTCCAACCTCTTTCTACAGCTTTTAAAGCCTCGATGGCCTGTTCCTTAGGGGATTTTTCACACATCCAGTAACGGACATGAACTTTTTCGTTTACTTTTCCGCCGAGTAGTGTGTACAGTGGCTTGTTGGTGACTTTTCCCATTATATCCCAAAGGGCACAGTCAATTGCGGATATTACTGTTGGGCTAACACCGCGAAGAATGCCTCTTGATCTATCAATGGACATAGATGTAATGTTGTCTATTTGAAGTGGGTCTAAACCGATTAATTTGGGTTTAATGGCTTCAATCTCAGACGCGGCTCTATCCCAAGTCTCTCCTATACCAGTAATACCATCATCAGTATCGATGAAAACTATTGCATGATTTGTTGCGTACCGTGTCGCATACCACATTGTCATTGGTTTGAATTTTCCGAATACAGCGAAGGGTACGGAAACGTTAACAATTCTAACGTTTGTTATCTTCATCTTTTCACTTTCCTTTTTTCCATCTGAACTCGGATGTATATGTTCCATCTGGGCTTACGGATCCGTCGTCCACGAGGGGCATTGAGATCTGCCTCTCAATATATGGATATTTTTCAAGTTTACTGTCATTTAGTTCAATGCCAATGCCTGGACTATCTGGAACAATCAAGTATCCCTTATCCAAAGTGAGAGGTTTCTTGACGATATCTATGCTAGGAGTTTTATCTTCAAGCTTATACTCCTGAAGGATCAGATTAGGTATGCTTGCAGATAGTTGAACTGTCGATGCTGTTGTTACAGGGCTAAGAGGATTATGGGGAACGACACCAGCTGAGAAGGCCTCAGCCAAGTTCGCTATTTTTCTGCAATGGCTTAGCCCTCCAGCTAAAGCTACATCTGGTCTTACCATACATGTCGCATTTCTTTCCAGCATTTCCTTGAACTCGAATATAGTATGATGTCTCTCTCCCGTCGCAATCGGTATTTTTGTCCTTGATGCAATGTAGGCCAAAGCATCTATGCTGTCCGGAGGAATTGGATCCTCGAAGAACAAGGGAGTATAAGGCTCAATTAAATTCGCCATAGTAACCGCCTCATATGGAGTAAGTTGTCTTCCCACTTCGATGCAGATATCAATATTATCACCTACCGCTTCACGAACGTGTGCAACTCTATCGACAGCAGTTTTCATAATATTGGAGTAACGCATTTTGAGATATTCACCGCTGAAAGGGGTAAACCGAACCGCTGTGAAGCCTTTTTTCACAGCATCTTTAGCATTTTCAACAAGCTGCTCTGTCGTTTTTCCAGCAATGTGATTGTAGACACGAACCTTGTTCCGATATTTTCCACCAAATAACTGCCAGCAGGGTACCCCCAGATGCTTGCCGGCTATATCCCATAATGCAACATCGATTGCACTCAAAGCCGACATTATCGATGCTCCACGAAAATAAGTGTTCCTATATAGGTATTGCCAGTGATGCTCGATTTTCAGTGGATCTTTCCCTAGGAGATATCCCCTGAAGATCTTCATTACTCCTTCAGCAGCTTCTGGGTAGCCCCATATGCCAACCTCTCCGAGACCGGAGATATCAGAATTTGTATGCAATCTAACGAAAAGCCAAGAACGTTTGGACGTTCCCACCCATACCAGCTCAACTTCTTCAATTTTCAACTTTATATCATCTCAAAGACAAGTATCAGATGGCAATTCTAATCTTATCTCATGACATATATAACATTTAACAAATCACCTGAAATCAAAAATGAGAAACAAAAATAGGAACGAAAGTCTTTTGAACTATAATATAGAAAAGGCTAAGGATATGAAAATTATAGATGTCAAAGCAACTTGGATTTTGATACCTTTAGAAAAGCCATTCCACGGCGGTACATATACGATTCCATCGAGAGCGACTGTAATTACCAAGATATTCACGGATGAAGGGATAATCGGTGAGGCATTTGCTGGGGACCAAAGAAAGAATGGAAAGGAAATATGTGATCTCATTGAGAATGATCTAAAAAAAATCATTGTAGGTGAAGACCTTTTCAGCATAGATAAACTATGGAATAAAATGTTCATGACTTCTATGATGTCGAGAGATAAACGAACACAACTGGCTGCAATCGCCTTGGTCGATATGGCTCTATGGGATACCGTAGGCAAAGCGGTAAACCAGCCTCTATACAAGCTTCTAGGAGGATACAAGGACAAGATTCCAATCATCACAATCGGTGGCTATTACCAAGAGGGTAAGACTTTAGAAGACTTCGCTAAAGAAGTTGTTTCTTATCAGGAGCTCGAATTAGCCGGTGTAAAGTTCAAGGTTGGCAGGGTAAACGTGGAAGAAGACGTTGAAAGGGTTAAAGTTGCTAGAGAGGCAGCTGGAGACGATTTCGTTATTGCAGTTGATGCGAATATGGCATGGACACCCAAGCAAGCGATTAAATTTGCTAACCTAGCCGAGAAATATGATATAACTTGGCTAGAGGAACCCGTTCACTGGTATAACTTTTACAGAGATATGAAAACTGTTAAAGATGCCATAAACATCCCACTTACAGCAGGTCAATCAGAGCTGACTAAATTTGCATGTAGGAATCTAATGGATTCTGGTGCCATCGACATATGCAACGTTGACTCTTCTATTTGCGGCGGAATAACAGAGTGGATGAAAATAGCCAACATGGCACATACATACAATATTCAAATGGCACACCATGAAGAATGGCAAATTGCTATGCACCTTTATGGCGCGATACCTCACGGCACTTATGTAGAATGCTTTGCAGATCCGCTAAGAGACCCATTATTCGATACTTTTGTACTCAACAAGAAAATCAATAATGGATTAATAGAGATACCTGACAAACCGGGCTTAGGATTAGAACTTAATGAAGACATAATAAAAAAGTATAAAGCCAATTAAATAGACATGAGCACAATCATTTGAAATGCGGGCGTGCAATGGAATGGGTACGTGGGAATGAGGGTAAGCAATGAGTGATAAAGAGACGAGAAAAACTCATCTAACTGAGGCAAGGCTTAGATCGCCACCTGCTGAAAGACTGGTCAAGCTCGTCCACATACCAAGGTTGGAAGAAGAACTCAAAAGATTCGACCAATCTTGTCAAGTAGATCAAGCCCACACAGTCATGTTATCAGAGCGTGGGATAATTCCCGTAGAAGACGCAGCGAAGATCCTTGAAGTTCTTAAGGAGATCGAAGTTCTTGGAGCAAAAGAATTTCCTATAGACGCTGAAGCGGGTAGTTTGCTTCTCCAAGTTGAGTCATATCTATTCGATAAGTTAGGTGAAGAGATAGGGGGAAAAATGCACACAGGTAGGAGCCGTTGGGATAGGGGCAGAGCTATCTTGAGGGCCCATACCCGGGATAGAGTATTAGATGTCGTGCGAAAGTTGATCGACTTACAAGAGGTGATAATACGTGTTTCAAAGAAGCACGTCCATACTGTCATGCCTGGCTACACCCATTTGCAGCCCGCCCAACCTTGGACATTCGGATATTATCTGTCCAGCTATTCTTACGCGTTAGATAGGAACTTTGAAAGGTTGAAAAACGCCTATGGGAACACCAATCTCAATGTACTCGGATCAGCGGCTCAAGCTGGGACAGGTTGGCCTGTAGACAGGAGGAGAACCAAGGAGCTCTTAGGGTTCAACGATCTTCTATTGAATTCTCGAGAAGTCTTTAAAGATGATTACAAGTTAGACGTCATAGCTGCCCTGGCTCAAATCCTAACCGAGTTGAACAACATGGCCACAGATTTTCTAGTATGGTCGTCTTATGAGTTTAGAATAGTTGAGTCAAGCGATGCATATGCGGGTTCGAGCAGCATCATGCCACAGAAGAAGAATCCTTATGCCCTCGAAACGGTGCAACAAAAAACTTCTCTAATTATTGGCTATTTGTCATCTGCTCTGGGAACGCTAAGAGCCGTTGGTACCGTCCGCAGTGGAAATATCGAGACATTAGGGGAGGCACTAGACATGACAGAGGACATGATATATCTCATGGCCGGTGTCTTAGATACTCTTGTAGTGCACGAGGATCGAATGAGGGAACTATCAGGTGTTTCCTGGAACACGGCAAGTAATTTGGCGGATATTATTGTGAGAGAGTTAGGCTTATCGTTCCGAAGGGCTCACCACGTTGTAGCGAGATTGGTACGTATCGCCATAGAAGAACAAAAGGAGCCCGGAGAGGTGTCTAGCGAGATGTTAGACAGGGCTTCGGAAGAGATGCTTGGATTTTCACTGAACCTAGGCGATGAAGTCATCTGCAAAGCCTTGGACCCAATAGAGTTCATAAATACAAGGGTGACTGAAGGCAGCGTCAATCCTAAGGAAGTAATCAAAATGATAGGCGATTGCGAAGTAAAATTAGAAGAAGAGAAGGCCTGGCTCTCAGATCGAGAAAAGGAGCTCAAGAAATCAGGAGAGGAACTTGATAGAGCTATTAATGAGATTTTAAACACTTCCACTGATCAAGCCATATGAAAAGGTGATTCGTAAGCAACAAGCATAAAAACGATCTACGAGGTATGAAAATTTACTAAAAAGGGGATAAGAGAATGTACAAAGTGGAAGAGATCAGAAGAAAAAGTTTAGAAATAGCTAAAAATAGAGGCATAAGCACAGAGCATATTCGTTTTTATTGGGAAGATGCGGGATCCGAGACAGGAGCAAGCGTGAGGAGAAATAAGGAGATAATATCAAAGATCTTCTTCAAGCAAAGGATAATACACGATGTTGAGCCCTCCACAGAAACTGAGTTTTTCGGTGTAAAAGTCAAGACCCCCATAATGATAGCTCCAATGCGCATGATGGAGACATACATAGAAAACGGAATACCAAAGATGGCTGCTGCCGCAAAGGAAACAGAGACCATATTATGGATGGGTGCGCCCATGCCTCGTGGAACAACTAAAGATTACATACACCTAGCTCCCATGGTCCACATAAATAAATGCAACAAAGATCGAGAATTACTACTTACTCGGCTTCGCGAAGCAGAAGAATGCGGCTGTGTCGGAGTTGGCGTCGATGTAGATTCTAGTGGGGGATTAAGACTTGAACATAGACCAATAAATAGAAGTAAGCTTCCATGGAAACCATTAAGTATAAGTGAATTAAGGGCGCTTAGAAAGGAAATAAACGTGCCTTTTATCGTAAAGGGTGTCCTTTCAGTCTCAGACGCCAGGAGCGCAGTGGAAGCTGGTGCCGACGCCATAGTAGTTTCAAATCATGGTGGATGTAACGTCGATTACTCACAAGCTCCGTTCGTAGTGCTACCGAAAATAAAGGAGGCAGTGGCTGACAAACTCGACATATATTATGATAGTCAGATCCGGAGAGGCTCAGACGTTTTGAAAGCGTTAGCTTTAGGGGCTAAAGGTGTCCTCATCGGATGTACTGTTGTATGGGCTGTCTTTGCAAATGGAAGTGAAGGTATAGTTACGGTTATCGATACAATGACTGAAGATCTAAAAAGGGCGATGCTATATACTGGCATCGAAAGCGTTGAAAATGTGTCGAAAGATATACTAGTTATGCCGAGAGACGTATTTGGATAATCCAAAATTTTACCGATGAGAGACTCCATATTTATTTCTCTATCGTTTCTATGTGAAGTATCAGTTGATTTTATTGCGCGCGCGCAAATGTTGTTTTATAAATCATCTTCTCTCCTCGTGCTCGAAAAATGTATAAAAAAGGGGTGCTATGCAATAGCATAGTAGTAGACACCTCGTTCGTACTTTATTTACTCGTTAAAGCAACTATTGCCTTCTCGCGCAGATTAGCCGCAGATTTCAACCGATTCCTTTTCTCGGCTACCAGTGTTTTGTCTCTTTTTAGTTTCTCACGACTCGCAGCGATCTGTTCTTTGACTCTTACAGGGGCTGTGCCACCATGAGACAGAAGCGTCATAACGCTGTTCTCGACGCTGAACGCCTCCTTCAGTTTCTCCTCGCTTATCTTTAGGGGTTTACCGTAGCCCACGTATTCCAAAGCAGATTTGTTTAATAACTCAGGTGTAACATCCGCCATCTCCATGCCTTCTTCGTGAGCCTGCCTCATCATGATGGCTGTGATCTGGTGGGCTGTCCTCCATGGTAGTTCATTTTCCTGCACTAGGATCCTGCACAGAGCGGCATTGCCCATGAACCCATATTCGCAGAGCTCTCTCATTCGTTCCGTTTTCCATGTCGTAGTCTCTACGAGTCCACGAGCAAATCTTAGAGAGTTTACAGTTAATCGTATTGCATTCATCATATGTTTGAAGTCATGCCCTCTGTAGAGCATTGAACGCCTTATATCTTCGTTAACACTCACAAGAAGGCGCGGGGACGGATTCTTCTTTTGAGACATTATACTGCTTGTACCTGCATACCTGTCGGCAACATCAGCCATCCTAAACTCATAAGAGCACCAAAGTTGAATGTCATCGCCCAACCTCGCAGTTACATCAGTTATCGCTGCGAGAAGCGCAAAAGCTTCCAGCCTATAGTCATAGTTATGATAAACGTCCAGAGCGTTATCGAACACACCATCAAAACCTGCTAGTTCAGCGGTTCGTTGAAGGTTGATTGGGAAATCGCTGCCCGCGCCATCTGCGGTGCCCAACGGACTTATGTTTGTATGTTTGTACGCTAGCTCAAACATCTCGAATTTTCTTTCCAACATTGTCACGAAAGACTCGAAGTAAAATCCGAGAGTCATGGGTCGCGCATGTTGAATAGCTGTATATTCAGGCAATATTGTCTCGACGTGTTCAGGAGCTAGATTAAGCAAAGATTCTCTTATTTTATTGACCTCATCAGCGACATCTAGCAATAGGTGTCTCTGCTGAATTCTATGGTAGCAAGGCCTAAGATCGTTGCTGCTCCTACCGGCATGTATGTAGCCACCTACGTCCCAACCCAGTTTTTGAATGAGATAAGCCTCGCCGGAATGAGCTACGCCTCCTGCCTTTTTTCTAGCTTCATCGATGCCTTCTTTCTCCATCTCCTTTAGAGCCGTCAATAGTTTTGCGCCTATCTCCTTGGGGATTATTCCCTCTTCTGTGGTCATTATCACGTGAGAAAGATCGAAGAGATGGTATGCATGGTATTCAGGTATGCTACTTTCATAGGTATCGAAGGGTGCTGCGTCTTCCATTATCCTGCCTATGCCACATCTTTCATAAAACCAGCCATGACCTCTATACTTGGATTCCTTAGGAACGTGTGTCATCTTTCCAATGTTTATATATTCTCTTTCATCAGTCATTTGTTATCCGATTTATTATATTGGATATATGTTTAAAAAATTTATTGCGCGCGCGTACTTTCTCGGCATTCAACCTTGGAACATGAATATATTTCAAAAGTTTTTCAGAGGGTGATCTAGCTAGCCTTATATCTGTCATGTTAATAAAAAAATAGAAGGTTAGCTGGAATCTCACCAGCTTATCAGGTGGTTTTTCTGCTTGTGTATATGTCGTAGATTATTATTGCGATAGCTATTGGCACCAGGTAATAGGTTGGATAGGACAAGACGTCAGTAACTCTTGAGATCACAAGTGAGGTTCTCCCTAAGACTGCGTACGCGAAGGAGCTGCCAAAGGCGACCATCAGGAAATATCTTCCAATTTTACCAATTGACTTCATAGCTCCCTTTTCTTCGGCAGAGAAGAAGAAATAGAGCATGCCCGAGCATACGCCTATTATTATAAGTATGTTGTTGATAGAAGTGAGCGGTCTCAAGGTATCTATAAGTTGTGCAGTTATCTGTGTTTCAATTCCCGCCCTCATGTTCAAACCAATTCCGCATCCAACTAAGAGAGCAGTTGGTAATCTAACCAACCAAGATTGCCCTCGTGCATACTTTGCAAATAGTAAAAGTCCGCCGATTATCGCTAGAATATACCACCATTGCCCAGTAGTGAGAGGTACAATTCCTTGATAGTAGACGTTTCTTAAACCTATTGCAGTACCTTGTCCTGCTAATCCGCCAACCACGACGTGTTCAGCAAAAGTAAACCAACGACTTTGTCTGTACAGGAAACTCAGGACCATCAGCACTAGGGCTCCAGCTATGAGTAATACTAGTGTTTCGGATAGGTTCATATTGTAGCCTCCTCAGCCTCTTTTTCTTTGGATCCTGCTAACATGCTTAGATTGCTGATGATGATAGCGACGATCACGACTATGTGTACTAGTGATTGAGAGTCCATTCCGATTATGGCTGCCCCAGGTCTGTTTGAGACTAGTTCGTACTCAGCTGCTCCTCTTAAGCTCGGCAGATATCCTTCGAGTTGCCCTGACTCCATGTAAGGTAATAGTGGAGCGTATATCAAGCCAACACAACCACCGGTTACCTTTATGCCGAATGTGGTTTGCCATTGGCGCAGATATAATTCTGGATAGTTCATGCCTGCAGACAGACTTATCTCTAGATCAATGTCACCGGCGTTATTTAGTGAATCCATTATTGATAACTGAGAGATCGGTGTGCCATAATAGTCTACTTTAACTAAGGCCTGTGTGTCTTCACCAAAAGAGGTTATAGCTGGTTCATCACCAGCAATGAATCCAAGGTTAACGAAGTCAACACCGTATTCTTTTCCATATCGTTCAAGTCCAATAGCCTTCATTGCCTCCTCCATCAGCATAGGCGATGCGGCTCCGTAAAATCCTACAGATACTACCTTAACGTCTTTCGTTAAAAGGTGTTCAAAGATAGTTTCCAACATGGGGAGCAGTTCACCTCGGTTATCATAGCTAAAGTCAGGAGTGAGAACGACTAGGCCTCCATCGGGTACGTCTTCGACCGCCTGGTAGACTCGTCTTGTGTTGTCTGAGATTTTAATTGGGAGACCCAAAGGCTGAATGATGGGGATAGATACCGCTATCAGGAAGGCAAGGAATATCCACCTAGGATCCAATTTCTCAAGAGATTTTAAACTCAATCAAATCACTCCCTAGATTTTCTCCTTATGACAACCTCGCCCAAAGCTATCCGCTCATAGCCAAGCATCGTTCTAATGCCATATGCGAATATGCCCAGAGCCACACCGATACCTACAGCACGCATTCCAGCCATATTCAAAACGGACATTATCCAGTCTCGAATTCCTACACTTCCTGGCCAGAGAACTTCGCCAATGGGCGCATTTGCTATCAAGACGAGCAGACAGCTAGATCCGAACAAGAGAGTTTCAATGGTTCTCATCTTGAAGGCACGGTAGGCCATACTAGCCATGAAAAGAGCAATCAGTGAAAACACTGTCTCATTCACCCTGCCTATCACCGTTATGTATGCTGTCGTGTAAATATCTACAAGGCCTGGCATGCTTGTAACGATCAAGAAGAAGATATACGTCCCCAGTAGAACAAAGCTAAACTGATAACCACTCGATTTCCTTCGTACTTTATTGATGTGGCGAATTGAAACGTCTACTCCTCCCAGTACCAATGCGAAGGCGGCTATTGGGACAATCAATCTTCTCACTTCAGCAGAAACGTCAGCTAGAATAGGAATATTTATGAAAAACGGAACTATCATCAGTAGACCAGTAACTAAGACTATTATTACCGGGATCTCTCTTTGTGCAAAATTTGACATCGTTCATTACCTCATAGTTTCAAGAAATCCAAAATCGTTGGGATACCAGCTGTAACCAGTAAGGAGCCTAGTAGTATCAAGGCAACGATGAATAGTTTATTATAATCACTTGCTACAATGCCGGCTAGTTGAGCATCATCTCCAGAAAGCATCGCTCCTGCTGCAAAGAGTTCTTCACCGATAATCGTATATTCGCAGCAAGCGATAACGAGAGGTATCATCCAGACATTTGCACTTCCCCCTATCTGAAAGGCTCCAAGTCTATAGGCGCCCTCAGCAATCATAGGGAAGTCGGAACCTGAACCACCAATAATCATGCTTACGGCGGCTTTCTCAGTTGCCATTGTGCCTATGCAACCCGCTCCAAAAGGAGCATCGCCTTTAGCATAGAACCGTACGTCAGGTTGAACATCGGGTTGACCTTCTGCAATATACGCGCTTCGATATATTTCCTCTGCTAAAGGTATTTGTTCCGGAGCCGCGAGCGAGACGATGAGACGTCCTCCAAGTCTTGCACAGTATTGAGCTACATGACCGGATATCACCAGCCCCATTTGAATATGGGTTCCCCTTACACCATACAGAGCATTGCCTCCAGGAGTGTAGTGTATTGGTCTGCCCATCTCCACAGCTCTTCCTACTGCTTCAGGGATGGCATCCAACCCCGCCAATGTCTTTTTTAACTCGAACTTTTTACCACTTATACCTTGATAAGTAAGGATGAGTATCACTCCGTTGAAGATTATGAAGAGAAGCATGTTAGCAATTCTCCCGTCAAAGAAAAGCGCCATTTAGTTCTTACTCCCTTTTGTCATCGTTCGTATTTTTTGTTTAGATTTGTAATTATTGTTTTGTTTCATGTTTTCTTCAGCTTCTTTTCCGAATTATAATTGCATTTATTATAGTATAAAAAACTAGTGTTTGGGCGCGCGCGAGGGCTAGTTCTTCGGAACCAGCTTTTTGATACCTTCGAGGAAGGACTCGATATCCTCCCGTTCTATCCCGTAGTGGGTGCAAAGCCTAATGGTCGTGGATTCTTCGCGCGCGCGTGCAAAGTCGCGCGGATAGCCGCCACTTTTCCAGCCAAGCTTCGCGCAGGCACTATTCCACTGCTGACTGGTCCAGCCGAGTTTTGAGATGTCGATGTAGACTATGTTCGTCATCACGGTGTGCAGCACCTTAATTCCCTCTATCTGGCTAATCTCATTGGCTAGAAGTTTCGCGTTCTCGTGGTCTTCCTCCAGTCTGTCGATCATTTTAGTAAGTGCTAGAACACCCGGGGCCGCGATGATGCCAGCTTGACGCATTCCTCCGCCCAGCATCTTCCGATACCTCCTTGCCTTATCTATTAACTCTTCAGTACCGACGACGACTGAGCCGACAGGGGCAGCAAGGCCCTTCGAGAGACAAAACATGACGGAGTCGGCATACTTTGCTAGTTCCTTTACATTTATACGTAGGGCGATGGCCGCGTTGAAGATGCGGGCCCCGTCCATATGTACTGGGAGATTATGCCTCTTCGCCACATCCCAGTTGGCTTCTAGTTGCTTCGGCGTCAGTGGAATGCCACCCGCCTCGTTGTGTGTGTTCTCGACGCAGATTAGAGCGGTTCTAGGGAAAGGATTGTTTAGAGGCCTAATTGCTGCTTCGATATCCTTAGGTCTCATCCACCCCTGTTCGCCTGGTATGATCTTTGTCATGAGAGCTCCAATAAATGCGATGCTACCTCGCTCACTTCGGTATATGTCGCTACGGGCCTCCAATATGACTTCGTCACCACGCTTTGTATGGGATAAGAGACAGACATTATTCCCAAGAATGCCGCTTGTGACGAAGAGTGCTGACTCCTTTCCAAGCATATCTGCAGCAAGGCGTTCTAACTTGTTAACCGTAGGGTCCTCTCCATATCCGTCATCCCCAACGGGTGCTTTCATCGCCGACTCTCTCATCTCAGGTGTAGGAAAGGTAAAGGTGTCACTCCTAAAATCTAGATTTTTCTCAACCATAGCTTATAATTATATTAAAGGCTTATTTAAAGATGAGTAACTTAGAGTTGACATCAATAAATTAATATTTTAAAAAAAATTGATACCTTACACAACATAGATGTCGTCTGGATATTCCCCCAAATACCTATCTCTTCTGTCAACAATAACGGTAACAACATTTTGACCTACTTTCATCTTTTCAGCTATCTTCAAAGCCACAAACACATTCGCGCCGGATGACATACCACAGTATATTCCCTCTTCACTGCACAACCTATTGGCCATATCCCTTGCATCTTCTGCACTCACTCGATAAAACTCGTCGGGGTAACCCTCTTCATACATCGTTTCAACGATTGATTTCTCCGTCTCCCATTTCTTCAGCCCAAATAACTTAACCAATTTATCCCTAATCTTAGGTCGGCCAACTTCACCTCTTTTAGCTATGTCAGCGCTTATGTCAACAACTCCCGTTTTATGAGGAACAACTCCAAAAGTCAATGGCTTCACACTCTTTTCTCGTAATGCTAATGCAACACCTAGGAATGTACCCCCTGAACCTATGGAGCAACCCCAAGCGTCGATTTTACCATCTAGCTGTCTATAGATCTCTCTTCCCATCTCCTTTTGGCCCTCAGTGTTATACGGATTATATATTTGGTCAACCCATACTATGTCGGGATTGTCCCTCTCCAACTCGTACATTTGCATTTTACCCGCTATAATGTAACTATGTCCCTGTTCTTCTTCGTTTTTGCATTGGTTTAAGATGTCTTCGGTTGGCACTATGCATTGGGTGATGTCAGGGCCGTAGGCATCAGTAATCTTTAATCTTGCGCTGTCTCCAAGAAGCATGGTTTTATACGTACATAATTTAATTTTATATCCTTTCAGGGCGCAAATAAACGCTAATGCAGGAGCGGTGTTGCCTGCAGAAGCATCACATACAATACCTTCTGGTTTTAGCTTCCTGTCATTCCAAGTGAGCCCCTGCTCTGCCGCCTCAACCATTGAAAGAGCCATTCTATCTTTGTAGCTTCCAGAGGGATTTAGGTGTTCAAGCTTAACAAATACATTTGCCTTAACACCTTTACCTACTTTATTCAACTTTAGGAGAGGAGTATTTCCTATCAACTCCAACATACTATTTGCATATTCCAACTTTATAACCAGATGTAAATCCTAACAACAAATTAATAAATTTTTGCTTAGCGAGCACAATTCCAAAGTTTTAAATAGAAATCTGAAAGAATATCAGTTGCACAAGAGTGCTTTAAGAAAAGGTGAAGAAATGAGCTTAACTGGAAAAAATCTTACGATAGTACTAATTATAGCAGGACTTGTAATTGGCTTGGGAGTCGGCTATTCAATTGCACCAACAAAAACTGTGACTGAGACAATATATGATACTGAGACAATATATGAGACAATAACTGAGACAGTCACAGTTGAGGTAGCTCCTCTAGACGGTACTACAGTAAGTCTTGCAGTGATAACTGGAGTCAGCTCAGAGATGGAGATACTGAAACCTATGTGGGAAGATATCATCTTGCCTGACATAAATGAATTTGCAGATAAACTTGGTTACGATGTCAAATTTGAATTCTTGCTTGATGATGCTATGGGTCAACCCGCTGTCTTCTTAGAAAAAGTTCAGGGGTTCAAATCTTTAGGTGTAAACCATATCCTAGGTTGCTACTATTCTTCTCATATTCTAGGTGCCAGGTCATATATCAATGAAAATGACATGATCGCGATAAGTGCAGGTTCAACATCGCCCCTTGCAGCATTCCCCGACGATAATATTTTCAGACTAGTGCCAACTGATTTTGCATATGGAACTATTATGCCTGATATCCTTTCTGCTTATGGAATCGAAGCTGTAGCAGTTATGCAAGGTGCTGAAGCTTTCGGTGATGGTCTATGGAATGTCATGGAAACAGCGCTACCTCTAAACAATATTGAGGTCCTAGAAAGGGTTCGTTTTGCATCTGGCATCAAAGAGTTCAGCACTTATCTAGATCTCTTGAACACCATTATGGGCGACGCCATAGAAAAATATGGAGTTGAACATGTAGCCATCATTCAGTGTTGCTTACAATCTGATGGCCTAGTGTTTCATAGTCAGGTAGCCGGCTTTGAAAATCTAGAGAAAATAATTTGGTTCTCAACTCATGGTGGTCGCAACCAAAGAATGCTTGATTCTGTCGGAGAAGCTATTGTGACAAGAAGAGATTTCGGTATGCAAATGACACCCGCTCAAACATGGAAATTCCAAGAATTCGAGGACAGATTCTACGAAAGTGTCAAACTTTATCCTGGCATTGATCAGACAAACGAATATGATGGAGGGATACTTGCGTCAACTGCAATATTAGAGACTCAAAGTATTGACGCGCTTCCAAGTGTAAGAATCTTCCCGACACATGCAGCTAACTACTTTGGAGTATCTGGTTGGTGTGAACTAGATATAAACGGAGACAGAAAACCAGGGACCTATACCATCTGGGGATATGCGATGATTGACGGTGAACCAGGCTTCACAGCATGGGGCAATTATAATGCAGTAGACAGAACACTCACATGGAACTCGGACGTTTTCGTAGAACAAGGTATGACTCCACCAGGCTAATAATAATTCCCCCTTTTTTTACTCTAAAAACCTACGTGAGCGTAGCTAAACACATACCGAAAAATTAATATCATTATGATTCCGAAAATATTGAATAGCAATGCTGTCTCAAATTTGGATATCTACAATTATATATTCGGCTTTATTAACAATTCTTTGCATGAGTTTCACTTTAACGTATATTACTGTAAAAATACCGAATTTTGCACATAGCGTTTATGTAGGAATTGGAGTGTATGTCAGCTACACGTTCGCAAAAATTATGCATTATTCACCTTATTTAGGGTTTCCAGTTGCTTTTTTGGTGGGAGGAGTAATAAGTGTTATTGTATTTCAATTTGTGGTACAACCAATCGTTCGCATGGGTGGAGGCAGAGTAACGTTAACAGTATCCACAATTGCTGTCCAAATTTTTCTGATTGCTTTTCTCGATATTTATACATATTGGCTACGGGTGAAATATCAGCAATACACAGCATTATTTATGCTCAAAGGAGAGGATTTTAAGTTTGGTGGATATCCTGGGATTTTAATAGTGTCCGTTGTATTCTGTGTCACGGTGATCATATTTCTATATAGGCTCCTAACTAAAACTAATATTGGAATTGCTATGATGGCAACTGCCGAAGACAAAGAGCTTGCTTCAATATTAGGAATTAATATAAATCGAGTTCAAATGATTGCATGGTTTCTGACAGGGGGCTTGGCGTGCATTTCTGGTGCCATGCTTCCTTTTTGGTTTGTCAGTACTACTACTTTAGGTGGTACTATGATGACATCTATCATGGCGGGAAGCTTGCTTGGTGGATTAAATAATGTTTATGGCGCTATAATCGGAGGATTTGGTATAGGTATAACCGAGATAATTGGGACTAGATTTTTACAGGGTGTTTGGGGTGTATGGGTAGGGGAGTATAGAAGTATTATACCCATGTTAATACTCGTAGTTATCTTATTAATAGAACCACGAGGTTTACAACCTATATATGATAAAATAAAAAACATATATGAGATATGGGGGAAAAACAAATAATAGATCTTATATCAAACCAAATAGCACTTGTCGGAGCACAGCGCATTATAGTAGATATAGCCATGTACTTCGGTCTATTTGTTATTGTCACTATGGCCCTAAACTTTCAATATGGAAATGCAGGAGTACCAAATATGGGTTGTGCAGTTCAAGTTATCACTGGAGGATTCGTAACTAGTGCAATAACCACTAGAGTAGCATTTATAATAGCAAAAAACGCAGGAATTAAGATATTACCATATAGTAGCAACTACGATTGGGTTTATAATAATAATATGAATGTTGGAGTTCTGGTTAATGGATATCTTAAAAATAAACCTATTTTATCAATTTCATTGTTTTTATTCACATTAGCTATGGCGCTTCTTTTTGGAGCAATTATAGGTTGGATAATTTCACTTCCAGCTATTAAGTTGACTTCAACAGATTTAATAATTGTTTTAATAACTATGTCTGACATGTCAAATGTATTAGGTAGGAATATCCCCGCCCTTGCCGGAGGTACCCTCGGTATACACATACCAAACCTTTTTGCATGGTATCCAGGAGATAGAAGTATTATACTTTCAACAATCACATTATTTATAGGACTCATTTGTTTCCTTGTTTTTAAAACAATGCTAAATTCTCCATATGGAAGGTTAATGAGGTCCATCAGGGAGAATCCAATTACAGTCAACAGTGTAGGTAAGAATGTTGTAGGAATACGGAGGAATATCATCATGTTCGCTTCAGGAATCACGGCCATATGTGGAACTCTACTTGCTTTTTACTATTCGTTTGTAACAGAAGCTAACTATGCCCGGGATTTCTGGACATTTTGGCCATGGTTAATGTTAATGTTAGGTGGTCCAGGTAACAATGCGGGCACATTTTTAGGGTGTGCTTTAGTAACAAGTATGAGACGGATTATTATTGTTTACAAATGGGTCTTTGAGAGATTCTTATTTTTCCCAGTTGCCTTTTTTGAAAGAATACTTTTAGGTTTATTACTACTAGTCTTCATAATTTTCCGTCCACAAGGATTGATACCTGAGAAACTTCTCAGCACTGGTATTAACTACAAGAAATTGATCAGCGAAGAAGAGAAAGTTGATTGGACCGTCGTAAAAAAAACTAAACGCAATAAGAGATCATTGTGGAATGCCGTGAAGAAGCGTCTCAACGGCCTGCTTAAGTAGCGCGCGCGCGTTTGTCCTTGCAAAATAAAAAATTGGAGAATATGAGATTATTGTGGGATGCCTTGTAGTAGGTTCTCGACTGTTTGCTTCAGTAGCTTGGATACGTCTCCTTCGGGTGCAATAGTTACAAGCCTATCGTAGACTGCTGGCTCTATTCGTATGGGCACGAGTCGCCACTTCAGCTCCTTCCCGAGGAGCCTCCTGACCCTATCCCTCGTCACCTGCATAGTGAGTCCCTTCTCCATGACCTCCTCCGCCAGGGAGATTTGCTGGTATAACTCAAGCCTGAGAAGTGACAGTGCGTGCTCTCTTGGAATTGTACGGTTTCTCACTGCCTCCCTAACTTTAGGATGTAGCCTAAGCAGCCTCATCGAGTGAGAGACATAAGGTCGTTCCTTTCCCACTCGGCGGGCTATCTCCGATACCCTGACACCCATCTCCCTGAGGGTGGCGTAGGCTTCGGCCTCGTCGATTTGGTCTAGATCCTCCCTGTGGAGGTTCTCCACGAGCCTCATGGCGAGGGAAGCCTTTGAGTCAAGGGGACCATCTAGGATTATGGCTGGAACCTTCTCCAAGCCGGCCAGCTTCGCGGCGGCCATCCTCCTCTTCCCTATTTGAAGCTTGTACCTCCCCTCGTCGCTGGGTTCTACGACGAGTGGCTGGAGGATTCCGTGTTGCTTTATGGACGCGGCGAGCTCGTCGAGGGGCTTCTTGTCGAGGGTATGCCTTATTCCCTGTTCCACGTCTATGGTTTCGATGTTTAGATCTTCAAATCTTACCATTTCTATCGTTAAAATAATAATGAACTTGTTTTTATATCTTTCTAAAGACAAAGCCCATTAAATGTTGATGAAAACCATTAAGAAACGAATCTGTGAGTTATCGCACCAAAGCTCTTAATAAAAACAACCCTCTAATCCAAAACACCATAAATTGGTGGTGAACGGGTTAAATAACCACTGAATGGGGCGTATCACCGCTTAAAGGTTATGAGAGATTATGTTTCAAATATGTCTCTCATCATTCTAACTATCAAGTTTTGCAGACTGATGATGTGAAGCAATCCCTCTGCGATTATCGCAGTGTCGCCATAACCCTCTTCTGATATCCTCTCCAATTTTTTGATGAGCGTTCTATCCTCGACATCAAGTATTTCATCGATCTCCGATATCTCCTCGACCT
>Ga0209977_10000141_pt1 | contig 27286 bp, 44 predicted proteins | sample SumtaG_2_FD_183113 | JGI IMG/M metagenome (GOLD analysis project Ga0209977, IMG submission 183113) | Deep subsurface microbial communities from Indian Ocean to uncover new lineages of life (NeLLi) - Sumatra_00607 metaG (SPAdes) (version 2) | ecosystem: Environmental > Aquatic > Marine > Oceanic...
GACATCAGTGGCGATGAGTTTAAGAAATGGGTGCAGGGAGTGTGGAGGATTACTCCATCACATGATAAAACTTTTCCTGCCGCATTTTCGGAGGAACTTCCTAGAAGGTGTATAAAACTTTTATCGTACAAGGATGATGTTATTCTTGATCCATTTGTAGGTTCTGGAACAACTTGTTTAGCTGCTAAAAAGTTAGATAGGAGATATATCGGGATAGACATATCCCCGCGGTATTGTAAGATGGCAAGATATAGATTAGATTCTCTACTTTTCTAAGAATAAAATGAGAGAAAATAAAGGGAGACGAGCTATAGATAGTTTACTTTCGTATAGAGAGCTAAAAAAGTAATACTCTCTCCCTTTTATATTTTTACTGTAAGATAGCAAGAAATATCCTGAATGAAGGAATGAAAAGAAAGGGAAAGTGATGAAAACTAATAGAAGACAGTTTGTAGAAGTCCTTGAAAAATTATCTCCATCTCTTGGAACTAATGTGTTCATGCCAGAGTTTCAATATTTTCAGGTTGAGGGAGACCATATTCAAACTTTTGATGGTGTTATGATAGCTGATTCAGTATCCCTATTGGATACTGGCCTTGCGTGTTCAATTCCTAAAGGGGTTCTTGGTCTTTTATCTTCTCTTGATACTGAAGAAGTTGATTTAGCAGTTAAGGATGGTGAATTACAGGTTAAGACTAACAAACTCGAGGGGAAATTTTCAGTGGTAACTCCCCCAAAGTTTCAGCCGTTGACTTCAATGGATACAAAAGATATGAAACTTGTTAATCCGAAACTGGTGGATGATGTAGTAGCAGGCCTTGGTTTTTGTAGATTTGGGGTTTCTAAAGATGCAGCCGCAGGACCCCTTTGCGGTGTTCAGATTAATAAGGATACGATTTTTAGCAGTGATCGATATAGGGTCGTGAAGTGGAATTTGGATGGTAATACCGAGATTACATGTTCGGTACCCCTTAAGTTTGCGGATTTACTGAAGAAGAACCAGGATAAGATTTCTAAGTTAGGATGTATGAAGAATGAAACTTTTATTGCTATCCTGGATGATGGAACCTATATTTCCACTTGCTTACTGCAGGGGCAGTATCCTGATCTTTTGAAATATTTTCCTGATTCAATGAATTATGAGCAAGTAGAATTTGGAAGTAGTTTACCTCCAGTTGTTGATAGACATTTAGTTTTACTTCAAGATATGAATCCACTTGATCGAGTAATGATAATTGAGATTAAGCAAGGGATTTGTACACTTACTTCTAAAGTACCTGAAAAATCTAATCTTGTTGAACAGATAGATGTGGTGATGGGGGGCGATTCAGAGATAGGTTTTTCGGTTAATCCTACTTTTCTGAAGGAGATATTGAGTAAGTGTTCGAACTTTAAGTATTTTGATGACACACAAGATAGTAACAAAGGTTTGATTCTGTTTGAGACTGATAAGTTGCAGTATTTGATGAGAGCGGGAGTTTTATAGAAAGGAAAACAAGTATATGGATCGAGAATATCCTGAAACTATTGTAATAGATTTTGATGGTACTGTGTGTAAGTTTGCATTTCCGGGTGTTGGACCACCGGAACCAAATGTAAAAGAAGCTCTAACTAAACTAAAAGAGTTGGGATATAAAATTTGTATACACTCAGTACGTACTGCTACCTATTGGGGTGGAGACCGCGAGCATCACATACAAGTTATAGAAAAATATATGAAAGAAAATGAATTGCCCTATGATGAAATTCTTATTGATAAGAGTATGGATAAGCCTATAGCTGTGGCGTATATTGATGATAGAGCTATCAGATATGAAGGTAACTGGTTAGAAATTGTTAAGATTTTAGGAAATAGATAATGCCAAGACAACCGGCTTTTTTTATGAGTGAGTGGGAGACCTTTCAGAAGGAACATCCTGAGAGATTTGAGAGGAAAAAGGGTACTTCGACAAGGAAGAAATTATCTCCAAAAGTTTATGACTGCAGTACTTGTGGTCTCTCTGAAAAGTGTCGAAGTCCTAAGATAGAGAGATTTGGAGAAGGAAGAAAGAAGATCCTGATTGTTGGTCAATGTCCAGGTTGGCTAGAGGATAGAAATGGGCGGAATTTTGTTGGTCCTTCTGGTGGACTTCTCGGTAGAAACTGTGGTTATCTGAGTGTTGATTTGGATGTAGATTGTGAAAGAACTAATGTTGTTCGTTGTTATCCAGGTAAGGATGGGAGGGGAAAAGATAAAGACCCAGGAAAAGACCAAATTAAGTGTTGTATCTCAAATCTTGAAAAAGATATCCAGGAAGTTCAGCCCAAACTAATTATTTGTCTTGGAACTCCTGCTATACAAGCTGTTTTGAAATCTCCAGTTTTTGGCAATGCACCAAGTGCTTCAGTAGTACACGGCAAAGTTTTTCCTTACCACAAGTATAATGCCTGGGTTGGTTGTGCATACTATCCTTCTTTCTTTCTTCATCGAAAGAATAAGAAAGATGTGCCAGATGATGAAATAATCTTCTCTTATGACCTTGCTAATATAATAAGCTATCTTGATGAACCTCTTCCCCAACCTCTTACTTCGGAAGGAAATAAGTGTATTACTGATGTTGATGAGGCAATTGCCATTATCAAGCATTTTACTAATTCTAAGAAACCTGTATCTTTTGATTACGAGTGTAATATGCTTGATTCTTTTCAACCTGGAGCAAAGTTAGAATCAATGGCTCTTACTGATGAAGTAGAATCAGCGTCATTTATTCCTGTTGGTTTTCCAGGCATTTTTAGTGTAGAAGAGGTGGTAAGGATTACTACCATATGGAAAGCTTTTTTGAAGAGTGAGACTCCTAAGATTTGTCAGAACTATTATATGGAAGAGCTTTGGGGACGGAACGTCTTTGGGCAGTCAATGAATAATTTGATACGTGATACAATGGTAACCGCTCATGTGATAAACTGTAATCCAAGGACGACAGGGCTGGCTTATCAGGCTTTTGAGATGACCGGACATGAATACAAACACATGGTTGACATAGCAAATATAGGAGACGAGCCCCTTGAAAAAGTGTGTGACTATAACTGTTGGGATGTTCGTTATCCAATAATGTCCTATAAAAGACAAAACTCCTTGTTAGGAGGGAATTTGAAGAAGTTTGATGACTTTTTTAGAAGGGGTTTACTCACCCTTGCTAGGTATAAGTATCGAGGTATACAGATAGACGAGAAGGCTTTGATTGCTATCGAAGAAGATTTTGGATCAGAGATGGAAGATTGTAGGAGAATAGTTGCAGAATCTGCTCCTGCTATAAAATATAATGAAAATAATAAAGAGCCATTTGATATAAATTCACCAGCACAAATTGGTAAACTACTCTATGAGATTCGTGGGTTGAAGATTACTAAAAAGCGTAAAACTCCTTCAGGCAAAGGTGGTACAAGTAAAGCAGTATTTGAGGAAATACTTACTACAACAAAAGATGCTACTGTTAGAAGGATTTTAACAAATGTTTCTACCTATCGAAGAAGTGTAAAAGTATTAGAAAGGTGTGCAGAGTACCGCCGCCTTATTGATGCTAATTGGATGGTTCACCCGACGTTTAGTCTTAGTGTTCCTCGATCTTATAGATCCTCTTCAGATGGTCCAAATATCCAAAATGTTTTTAAACATGATGAACGACAAATAACGTTTAGGCGGTGTATTGTTCCAAAGGTTGGACATATTTTTCTAGAGCCTGATTACTCTGGAGCGGAGATTTGTGTTGCTGCAATGATTTCAGGAGATCCTGTACTTACTAAGCAAATTATAGCCGGCATTAATATTCATAGAATGTGGGCAGCCAGGATTTTTAGCCTACCCGAGGAGGAAGTTACCAAGGCAATAAGAAGTAATTCGAAAAATGGATTTTTCTTTCCGAGTATTTATGGGGCAACGCCCGATTCAATTGCCTATGCACAACATCTTGATGTTGGCCATGTTACAAAAGTTCAGAATGAATTTTGGGATGAATACCATTTCATTAAGGAATGGCAACTGAAAACTATCCATGATTATCTGAAAAATGGATACGTCGAGATGGTTACCGGAGCGAGACGTCCCGGTCCTCTCAATATAAATAAGCTCTACAATACTCCGATTCAAGGTCCATCGTATCATTTATTGCAGGATGCATGTAATAGAATTGATGATGAATTGATCGATTGTAAACTTAGAACTTTTGCAGTGGCTGAAATCCACGATGCAATTCTCTTAAATACCCATACTGATGAAAAGGAAGAAGTTATTGATTTAAGTGAGTCAATTATGTGTTTAAAAAGATTTGATTGGCAGGCAGATGTTCCGATGTCTGTTGAGTGGGAAGGCGGCCCCAACTGGTATGATATGCGCTCCCTTGAAATAACTCAGTCAGGAATATTTGTTAAAATTGAGAAAGAAAGAGTTAGATTTGAAGATTTTATTACTATGTAAAATTTTACTGTGATAGAGGAGGTTGACTGTATAATTATATTGAGAGGAAGTTTAGTTTGGAGTTGTTAAAATGGCAAGATGTATTGAATGCGGGTTTTATATTTCTGCTGAAGAAACTGGAGATGAACCAGGATGCGTAAATGATGGTGATGTTTCTAACCCAGAAGAGGATATTAACTGTGCTGAAGCCGGGGATGAAGAATTGGAGGGATAAATAAAGAATGTCACTTTATCAAGAAATCAGACCAGATAATTTTGATGATGTAGTAGGAAACTCAGCTACCATCGGAGCACTTAGAAGCATGTTAAGAAAACCTGCTACTTCTCGATCCCACGCTATACTTATAAAAGGTCCATCAGGATGTGGAAAAACTACAATAGCTCGTATTTTAGCCAATGAGTTTGGTTCTAATGAAGATTCCACCATTGAGTTGAATGCAGCAAATACTAATGGTATTGACACTATTAGGAAAATAGATAGAAATGCATACTTGATAGGTCTTGGGGGACTTAATAAGACTTATATCTTTGACGAAAGTCACGAGTTGACTGGAAAAGCTCAAGAAGCTCTTCTAAAAATAATAGAAGACAACCCCCCACATTGCTATTTTGTTTTCTGTACAACGAATCCAGAAAGTCTTATTAAAACTGTTCGTAATAGATGTGCGGAGTATGAAGTTGGTTTACTACGGAAGGATGAAATAACAGAGGTTCTTAAGAGAGCTTGCAAAAAGGTAGATTTAGATGTTTTACCCGGTATCATAGAAGCTATACCTCTAACTTGTGATGGGTCGCCGAGGGCAGCTTTAGTTTCATTGGAGCAAGTTGCTGGAATAGATAATATTGATGAAGCCCTTGAACTGATAGTGAGTGGAACAGAGCGGGACGCAACCGTTTTAGATTTACTTAAGTTGTTGGTAATGGCCCCCGAACAAAGAAGAAAGAAGTGGAAAAGGATAATAGAAACGTTTGCCGCTATTGATGTTGATAGTGAAGTGATTAGAAGATCTATTTTGACGTTTCTATTCAATAAATTGAAGAAGTATGATAGTGTGGAGGATACTAAGGATATAACTCATTTGTTAAGGATTTTTTCACAGAGTTCTTATTATGGAGGAAAGAGTCAGTTAGGTGCTCTTATAGCAAGAGCGTGTTTTGAAACGTGGGAGGATAAGTAATGAAAGTAAAATATAACGGTTGTTCTAGCGCCCAAGCAAACTTTGGGAGGAGTTCAGATCCACGAGTGCTGCTTGAGATAGGTAAAATTTACGAGGTTGATAGGAGGAAGTTCATTCATGGCATACCTTATATTACCTAAAAGGATTTGACCTTCCTTTTAACTCGGTTTGTTTTGAGGAAGTAGAATAATGACTGGAATTCAAGAAATTGTTTATGACGAACTTAACAAGTTACTTGATGCTATTGAGGAAGGCCAATTTGGAAAGGGAAATGATTTTGACAAGGATGCTTTTGAAGGAGCTTTTAGTGATGAAGTACTAATTTATGCTTATGTGTATCAGGATGAAATCAATTAATCTATTGTAGAGTAATTGAAAAGATAAAGATGTTAACATGTTTTATTTGGAGACAAAATAATGGACGAAGCAAGGGCAAAAGCACTAAATGACGGTGCTAATATGAGTACTGGAGGTGTCAACTTTAATTATGTTGATGTAAGTAAGTTGGAAAGGGCAGGTATTGATCGCTATGATACCAAGAAACCCAAAGGCAACAATTTTATTAGGATAGTAGCTCCAAGTAAAACAGGGGCTTTCGGCAGGGAAATATGGAAGCACGGTAACGTGGGTGCAAATAATGCTACTTTTCTGTGTTTGGATAAGATGTATGGAGAAAAATGTCCTATCTGTGAGCATATCCAGAAGTTAAAGAGAGCAAATGCAGATAGTGATGTAGTAAAAGAGCTTTATCCAGGAAGAAGATTCCTTCTTTTTGTAGTAGATACTACATCAAAGGATACCGAAGATGAAGGGCCTAAATGGTTTGACTGTCCAATTACGATTTACAGAGAGGTTTGTGGCTTGTCACAGGATAGGAGAACTGGTGAAAAGATAGATCCTACTGATCCAGAAGATGGTAGAGATATTGAGTTTGTTAGAAATGATGGTAAGAGGACTAGCTACGGTGGATTTAAACTTGTAAAAACTGATCCAATCCCTAAGAGTTGGTATGAGGATCTTCCCACTTTTGATGATATTCTTTTGAAACCTACTTCTGATGAGATGGAAGAGGCAGTTTCAGGTACAAGATCTGCTTCTAAAGAAACCGACCCCAAGGGGGATGATAGAAGAGATACTGAAGGGAGTAGAGATAGAAGTACTAGAGATGAATCTAGAGAAAGACCAGATGATTCTGAGCAAGCAGCCTCCGTTCGAGGAAAAATAGATGAGATTCGAAATCGAAGGAGAAGTAGGAGTAGTGATGATGATTGATGAAGATATGGAAATGCTTAAGCACTTTAGGGAGAGGTTGTCTATAGACTCATTTGAGTTAGAGAAAGAATGCTGTGAACAGGCCATAGTGTATGATGATGTTGGAATTTGGGTCGCAGAAGTTAAGGCCAGGGCTAAAACCGCTAAGGAACACGTTAGTTTTGTAGAGTCGGATCTCTCTTCGAAGATTAGAAAGGATCCAAAAAGTTATGATTTACCAGAGAAACCTACCGTGGGTGCTGTTATATCTGCGGTTAAGATTAACCCTGAGTACCTGCAGGCCTTTAAGGATTATGTAGAAGCTGATAAATTGGCTAACGAGTCGTCTACTCTTTTGGAGAGTGTTGGACAAAGAAAATCAGGCATCCGGGATCTTGTTAGGTTGTATATCCATAACTACTACCAAAGGGAAGATAAGATTAGTAGCGAGCAATGGCAGCAGGATGAGAAGGCAATAGTGGCAATGAGAAATAGAAGGGCTACTGAGGAAGAAAATCTTACAGAAGACAACGTAGTAGAGGAAGAATAGAAGTGAAAACTACCACTAACTTGAGCATAAAGTTAATATTTATATTTCTACTATTCGTTGCGGGTTGTTCTGGTTTAGGTTTTGAGAAGGGAGCTACACTAATGCCGGATAGTATAGGGATTTCCTTAATGCAAGAACGATATAGAGGTGATGACCATGCGTGGAGAGGTGCTTCTATTAATGCGACTTGGGAGTTTAAGTAAGATGTATAAGTTATCTACCCGATAACATGGGGTTACAAGTAAACAAAAATGGACAAATTTTGGAGGATAAATAACATGAACAAGAAAGTGAAATTTGGAGACCTTAAATTAGGAACAAAATTTAGATATAAACGAGGCCTTTATCTAAAAGATGATATGGAGGGTGTTGTTCGTATTTCTGATGGAGCAGTCGATCCTAATTATAGTGAAATACAAGATGACACTTTAGTCACACCAGTCAAAGTAAAAATAACTGTACTTTAATCGGAGATAGAGTAATGAAAGCTGCAGACTGGGAATTTGATAAGTACCTACCCGATAGTGAGGATATAGATGCACGATTCAATGCAGCAGAAGCATATTTTAAACTTGCTGGATCGAATACTGATGAGGTGAGCAGTTTTCACGCAGGATTTAACAGAGGAATTGCTTGGCAATTGGCTAAACAGAAAGAGGAAAACTAATGAAAGATAATTCTGAAGTAGAAAAAACATCCCAAAAGGCCAGTAAAATTGTTGGCTTGCCAGCTGTTGAGGAATTTCTTCCAACTGGATGTACTGTTTTGGATCTTGCCATTGCAGATATGTTTCCAGGAGGTATTCCTATTGGGAGAATTGTACAGATTTACGGAGGAATGAGTACGTGTAAATCTGTACTAGCTTCGTCTATTCTTGGATATGCCCAACGTTCTGGTAAAGGAGCGTACTATGGGGATATTGAGCACACTCTTGACCCTAGATTTGCCGGGTTCTATGGTTTATCTTTTAAGGATCTATCAAATATAGGTGATTTTGATAACGAGACCTTTCCAGAAACCATTGAGGAGTTTTTTGATGAATGGCTTTTCAAGATTATCTATAAGGATGACAAAGGGACGAAACTAAATAAGAAATCTAAGATAGTTGTTACAGATACTATTACTGCTCTTCCAGCCAAGATTGAGGTAGAGAAGAAAATGGATGACCAGGGCTATGGAGCATACCGAGCTAAGCAACTTTCATTGGGGTATAGAAAATATATAAAAGCCCTTTCTTATAGTAATACAACCTTGGTTATTATTGATCAAACAAGGGATAAGTTTGGGTCTCTTTGGGGTGGTGAGGCTGTTCCAGGGGGGAGGGCTCCTGAGTATTATCCATCAGTACGTGTGTATCTTAAACATGGTGCTCAAGTAATAAATTCCTCAAAAAAGGTGATAGGTATTTGGACTAATTTTAAGGTTACAAAGAATAAGGTAGCTCCTCCTTTTAGAGAGGGGAGGTTTAAGATCCTTTTTGACTATGGACTCGATGACATATACTCAAATCTATATTTTCTGAGCGAGTGCCAGAATGGTCCTCAAAAAGCTAAGCTTAAAACTACACAGATAAAGTTGTGGGATGAGGAAAGGATTATGAAATCCTGGGCGAAGCATGTAGAGGATAATAATCTTGAGAAAAGGTTAGAAAAAGAGGTGTACAGAGTTTGGCAGGAAGCCTACAAAACCGAAGAGAGAAAAGTAAGGAAATGGTAGGGTATAGAAATGAAAATATTTGGACTAGACATATCACTTGATCATGGAGGGGTTGTTGTTCTTGATACTACTGGAATGGTGGCTGATTATTGTTTTCTTACAACAGTCAAAAAGTATGCAAGTGTTGATCCAAAACATTCAGTTCTTCTTAGCAAACAAGAGAAAGATGAACCTAAAGCGGTTTTTCGATTAAGGAGGATGAACGAGTATTTACATGGATTGATGAACTTTGAACATAAAGTATCTAGTTTAATACCTCCTTCGTATTATAGTATTGAGGGATATTCTTATGGTTCTGCCGGTACTTCTACCTCTATCTGTCAGATTGCTGAGTTGACAGGCTACATAAAGCATATGATATATGAAGGTGGAGGACTTATTCGAATTCATGATCCTTTATCTGTAAAATTGTTTGCTACAGGTAAAGGAAATTGTATGAAGAAGGATGTTGTAGAAGCGGCTTTTCTCTCTTCGAAGTGGGGATTTGTTTTTCCTGAAGGTTTAATTAAGAAAAAGATGATTAAGAAGAAAGACGAGAAAGTTGAAGAGTATGATGGGCCAGCTACTGATATAGCTGATGCATACTTTTTAGCTCGAATGACTTATACAGAATTGCAACTTCGGGATGGGGAACTTCTGCTGAAACAACTAAGTGAAGGTGAGAGAAGAATTTTTCTTCGAGTTACAAAAATGTATCCTGTGAATGTGTTGGATCGACCTTTTATCAGTAAAAGAGGAAAGAGCTAATGTATGATCCTTTGATATGTTATACTGTTACTTATTTCAAACATCTTGCCCCAAGAGAGTTACAAGTATTGTTTGAAGAGGCTAAGAAGGCTTCACTTGAAATCCGTGGCTCTAAGTTAATTAGGAAAGTGAACAAGGACATTTCAGGTATGCGTCTCTTGCTCACTGGTTTTGATAGCGAGTATAATGGGAAACATAAATGTATTTAATAGACTGGGCAATTAAAAAGAAATGAGATTGAGAACTAAAAGTTAATAATATGGGGGAGATGCTAAGAATATTTTACTCTTTTTTATAGAGATGCTAGGAAAAACATACTCTCCCCCATCTTTTGTATGAGGAACACGAATGATTAAAAAACTTTCTCTAAAGAACTTTAAGACCCATAAAGATACCGAACTGGAATTCTCATCTGGAGTGAATATTATCACAGGTGATTCCGGGAATGGTAAGACGAATATTCTACTAGCTCTGAATTGGGCAGTAAATAATCGACCTCGAGGTAAAGGTGTTATTAGAAGAGGGCAGGGTGGTAGTACTGTAGTTATGGAGATTATTGATAATAATGAAACTTGTGGTATAATTAGAAAGAGGAATGAATCTGAAAATATCTATGATATAAAGAAGGATGGAGTAAGTATAGACCCAATCAATGCTGGTAGTACTCCACCTGAAACAGTTTCAGAAATACTTAACTTATCCGACATAAACGTTCAAAAACAACGCGATCAACATTTTCTTGTATACACACCACCCGGACAGATTGCTACTTATATTAGATCTATAACAAAATTAGATGAGATAGATAAAGCTAGAAAGTCATTATCCAGTAAAATTCTTTCAGAGAAAGGTGAAATAACCCATTGTCAAGAAGAACTTAAGTCTACTGATGCTAAGTTAGCTACTTTGAGTAGGATAGATCTTGCATTGTTTGAGAGCAGGATAGTAGAAGCTAGGAACAGGATTTTGAAGATTAAGCAGACAAGGGAGAAGATAGAACGGATAAGTCTTACTGTTGAAGCACTCAGAACTCTTGAGAAGAGTCGAATAGTTATTCCAGATAATGTTGATCAGATATTTGATAATGTTGAGAAGTATTCTGAGTCTATTCCTAGATTATCAGAACATATATCTAGACTTAGTATTTTGATAGCTAAGATAAAACAAATTGAAAAATACAAAATAACTCTTCCAGATAATGTCAACCAGGTATTTGATAATGTTGAGAAGTACTCGGAGTCTATTCCTAAGTTATCAGAGCGCATATCTGGACTTGAGATTTTGATAGTCAAGATAAAACAAATTGAAAAATACAAAATAACTCTCCCGGAGAATCTTGAGATACTTTCTGCTGGAGAAAACATATCAGAAAAGTATGATAATGTATATGAGAGGATAGAAACACTTCTTGGGATGATTGAAGAAATTCGTACCATTGAATCGAAGGTTGATATTAGTGAGAAGCAATTGGAACAGTTGAAGTGTGAAGAGAAGCAACTTGAGGAAAAACTTGACATTTGCCCATCATGTGGTACGGAGTTAACCAAAGAATCAAAAGAAGTTTTACTAAAGGCAAAGGAATAAAAATGAGATTGGGCCTCCTTGGAGATTTACAACTTACTAATAAGAGTCCAGAAAGACGAACGGATGATTACTGGGTCACTTTATGTAGGAAATTGAGTGAAGCCCTGCAAATATTTGATGATAAAGGTTGTGAATATATTATCCAACCCGGAGACTTTTTTGATTCTCCTACAGTAGCCTGTAGAGTTAAGGCTGAGATCATTACTATCTTGCGACAAAAGTTGAAACATCCAGTGTACAGTGTATTTGGCCAACACGATATTACCGGCCACTCAAAAACTACTTTACCAAATAGTCCTTTGGCAGTTTTAGAAGCAGCAGGAGTTGTTACGATATTGGATTTTGATCCAAGTATCATTATAACTACTCTGCGAGAAGATGATATTCATCTTCATGGAGCATCATTTGGTGAATCTGTTCCCGAACCGAGTGAAGATTTTTATAACATTCTTGTAACTCATAGGATGATTGGAAATAGGCCATTATGGCCTGGTCAAGAGCTGACTGGCCCAAGAGCGTTTCTTAGAAAGCACCCAAACTATAATTTGATTGTGTGTGGGGATTATCATTACAGATTTATTGAGACTTGGAATGGTCGAACAATTATCAATCCTGGTGCAATAATTAGAAAGACGATTGGAAAGTTTGATTTAGAACATAAGCCAGCTGTTGTTATATTTGATACGGATACAAATGAATCGGAAGTTATAGAACTAAAGATTGAACCATCTGAGAAGATATTTGACTTTACCAGAAGAGTCAAGAAGAAGGATAACAAAGTGCTCGCTGAGCTTGTTGAGAAGCTAAAGAGTAGTGGGAAGAAGTTATCTGGTTGGAAGCATTTTTTGGTAAGAGTTTTTGATGAGAGAAATTCAAAAGAGAAAGTAAGAGAAATCATTAACCAAAGTCTTGAGGAGATTAAAAATGGAAAGTAAAGATAGAGCGAATGTGTACATGGTGAGTATTATCTGTGTGAATGTCATTTGGTTGATTTTAGGATGTTTTATTTTGCATAATCGACGCATTAAGATTTTTGTTGAAAATGGATATACCCAACAAACTTTACAAGGTGAAACTGGCTCGGAATGGGTTTTACCTGATAAATCATTCCGTATTTTACCAGGGGAGAAATAAAAATGGCTGATATAATAGAAGAAGTAAAACAAAAGAGAAAGGAAATTGAGGAACTACAGCAGCGTAAAGCTAAGCAGGACGGACAAAGAGAGCAGTTATATAAGCAGCTAAAGACTGAGTCCGGTGTAGATTCAATTAAAGCAGCCGATGAAGAACTAGAAAAATTAGGTCAGGAGCTTGTAGAGAATGAAAAATTTCTTGAAGAACTGGATTCAGAAATGGGTCAAATTATTCATGACGCTTTACCGGGAAGTAGTGCAGGATCAGACTCATAGAGGCAAAGTTCGCCGAGTAGAAATGATAGGATCTGCTATTCTTAAAAAGGATAATTTCACAGGAAAGAAGTATTGGGTTACTGTGGATGGAGAAGGAGGTAATGAGGTAACTTTTAGTGGTGGACAGCCTCTTATGTTTCCTCCGGATGGACTTCAAATAGGAACTATGGTTCATCTTCTACCTCCAGAGGAGTAATATATGGATAGGAAATTCTTTTGTCATAATTGTGAAGAATCATTTTCATCGTGGCCTGAAATGAAGAGGCATTTTCGATCTAAAGAACATAAAGACAGATTTGGTACCGGACGTACTGAATTGATTCTAAAGAAAATCACTAAGTGTTTCAAAGAGATAACTGATGGATCTAGTAAAGTATGAAAAATTTCTAAACCAAAAGAAGGCCACGAAAGAACTTCTTGAGGACAGTGTTAAAAATCTTCAAACTGAGATCGAGGATCGTCAAGCTAATCTTACAAATCTTGAGGAAGCCTTGGACATAATGAATGTTGTTGGTATTTTAGTTCAGCAAGAGTTTGAGGAAGTTGTTGAAGTTCTAGTTACAGATGCTCTCAAGTTTGTGTTTGGTGATAACCATTCTTTTGAGATAGATAGTAAGATAGAGCGTAACCAACCTGAAGTTCACATGTTTATTGTTATTGACGGAGAGAAATTTTCTCCAAGGGATGACGAGTTTAGTGGTGGACAAGCTGATGTAGTTTCTTTTGCTCTTCGCATAATTTTATGGGCGATTCAATATCAAAGGACACGACCCACCTTGTTATTCGACGAACCGTTTCGGTGTTTGCATGGTACAAAAAATGCTGAGTCTGTAAGAGAGATGATACAGTATCTTTCTAAAATGCTAAACCTACAATTCATTATCATAACACAGGACGAGGAGTTAACAAAAGCAGCAGATGCTGCCTTTCTTGTTGTGAAAGAAAAGGGAATAAGTAAAGTTGAACTAATGAAGAAATTGGAGGTAGTATTATGAATGTTGTGGGTTGGGTTATAATTGCTTATTATTGTTTTGGAGTGGGGCTTTTAATGCTGCAGATGGAAAAAGTAGAAAGGATATCTTGGAATAAGAATTACTGTTCTTCTTCTGGTATAAGGAAAATTTTGATAAACCTTTTTGAAATTACAGTATGGCCTTACACTCTTTGGAGAGTGTACAAATTGAGGAGAAAATAGCTGATGAGTAGTAAAAAGGATACGAAGAAAAAGAAAGAATGTCGGAGATGTGATGGAACAGGTGAAATTATGCCCCCCATCGAGAATTTTTTGTGTCCAATAAACTATATCGATGCAGAGCCTGTGCCTTGTCCTGTGTGCCATCCAGAATTTTGGGAAGGATATCCAGTTCAAAAAGCTAATGCTTTGAAAGGTTAGGAAGGATAAAATGAAACTTAAACAAGTTTTAGACCAATCATCCGTAGATGTTGCTATGATGAAGATGGCAAAAAAGATATACCAAATTGGGTTTCCTCTTGCTATTGTTGCCATACTGAAAGGCGGAGCCTACACAGCCTATGAGGTGTTAAAACTTTTGAATACTATCGAAGCAGGGTCAACTATAAAATTTCCGGTTCAAGAAGAGTGGCGGGATATAGTAATAGGACATATTGGTCTTGAGTCTTATGGAGATGAAATGAAATCACGAGGTGAAGTAAAGTTGATGACACCTTTAGATTTGTCAAGGGATTGTATTCGTGGAAGGAAAGTAGTTATTATAGATGATTGTATAGAGACCGGCGTCACTCTTAATGAAGCAGAAAGAATTTTGATGGGGTACAATCCTTTAGAGATATCCACAGCTGTTTTAGTAGATAAGGCTACTTTGAGGATGAGAAATAATATGAAACTGCCGGATATTGTTGGATGGACATATATCGGTGAAGGATTCTTGGCAGGCTGTGGAATGGGTGCTGGAGAAAGATATCGTGAGCTCTCGACTATATGTGAGGTTGTGGAGGATAAAAGATGACGAGAGAAGAATGGCTTAATCATGAGTTAGAGAGTATGGGTAGGTGGGGGTTCATCGCTTTACTATGCGATTTTGCTGAAACTTGTGCTTCTGAAGAAAGGCTGGCTGATTACGTAGATAATTGGTTTAGACATAGTTAGCTATTTGAAAGTAGATTTTATGAGTAGATTCAGAAGAATTGATTGGTGGTTCTGGATGATTATGGGTTTGGTTGTACTAGTAATTTACTTTATTTTAGGAGAATAGAATGTTTAGAATCAAAAAGACACTTGAAGTTGCAGTATCACATCATCTTTATTTACCTTATGATAGTCCTTGCCAGAGAGATCATGGACATTCTCTCAAAATTACTATCTACGCTGTAGCTGATGAACTTAATCCACAGGGCATGGTTATAGATTTTACAGAGATAAAAAGAATAGTACATGGTCAGTTGGATCATAGATGCTTAAATGAAGTAAAAGGATTAGGGTGGGAGCATCGTGAGAATTGTACAGTGCAGAAAAATCCTACAGCTGAGAGAATTGCGAAATGGATTTGTATGCAAATAGATAAATGTTATCGCGTTGACGTTCAAGAATCAACAGGAAATGTTGCTACTTATACTGATGATAGTGTGAGGAGAGAATAGTGAAAGATAGAATGATAAAGATTCGTGTGCGTGAACATATGAATGGTTGGGTTTGGTGTATACTAAATAGTCGAGGTGAAGAAATTACCATAAGTCGTCGAGCTTATAGTGATGAGAAGAAAGCAATTCGGTCAGCAAGATATTATGCTAAGTTGCTTACATGTTGCTTTTTTGTATTGGGAGAAAATAAATGAACGTTCTAATTCAAGTAGGAGATGTAGTAGCAGCAGTTTTGATTATTTTAGCCCTGAATATGGTAACCCGGAATTATAGATGGTGGCTCTTTTATTCTGCTACTAATATTGTTTTTATGGCAGTTACTATTTATAAAGGACTTCCTGGATTGACCATCATGGGTATTGTACTTAGTATTACTGGGATTAGAAATTACTTTATTGAGAAAAGAAAGGTAAAACAAATGAAAACACAAAAAGAAATTGATAAACAAATTGAAGCATTGAAAGCAGTTCGACCAAGAGTCAAACCTTTTGGTGCTTTTGGAAATGATAATTTGGCAAATCTGGATGCTCAGATTATGGTTCTCGAAGAGAATTTAGATTCTGAAGATGTTTGGGATTACTGGCCAGATGAAGAAGGGGATATGGAAATTAGAATGTCTGCGGATGATGCAATAGCATGGCGAGATGATGAATCAGATATTGAAGACTTAGCTGAAGATTGGCCACTAATTAAATAGAAGACTCCATTCCAAAGTGAGAAAGAGAGATTAGAAAGAAGACGATTTTAGAATTTTGGGAACTAAAAAATGAAAGTGATAGCAAAGGATGAAAAGGGAAATGAATTTGAAAAGACTATTACTACTTGAGCTACCGAAGGTGATTATCGTAATGGAGATTTAGTGATCTGTTTTGGATGGCCAGTAGAATATTTTGCTAATGATCTTATGAAACATTACCCATTTCAAAAACCTATGTGTATTGATATGGCTGGCCAAAACCATTTGGGAAGTCCAGTGACTATTTCAGCAGAGCAAATGGATAAAATACTTGAAACATTTGTTCCTATTTGAATTTTTCTTTGTATATTTTATGAGGAGTGATTATGAGTACAGAACGTAGAACACCTTGGCACGATGAAAAAGGTGAGCTATCATTTCCGTATCAACCACTTAGGGATTTAGTTTTTGTTTGGCCGGATCCTCCTCCAGAGGTGCTGGGAAAAGACAAGTTAATAATTATTCCTGAGAAGCAGAGAAAGAAGTATCATAATGGAATAGGGACTATTTTAGCGATAGGTCCTGGATATCTAAATGATAAAGGAAAATTTCATTCCATTCCATCTGAGCTAAAATCTGGGGCTAGAGTAGTTTTTGATATTGGCGTTCCTTGGGGGATATACATTGAGGGGGAGGATAAGAAGAAGCACTATGTTGTAATCTGCGGTGTGCAGGATGTTGGCGGAGTTGTGGAGGGTTAGAAAAGGGAGACCGAGTTAGATTCAGGCTTTAACAGGATGACTAAAAACGAGAAAATAAAACAATCAAAACTTCAAACACGAGAGAAGAGAAAATCTCAAGATTGTAAAGTGTTTGAAGTGAAGATTGATAAATCTCACTTATCGAAAGAGAAGTTACATCATCTTCAGATGCTTTTTATTGAGGCAAAGTGGTTGTATAACTATCAATTGTCTCTTGATGATATATTTGATTTTTCTTATAAGATAAAGGAAATTGAAGTCTTGAATCGAGAGAGGCAGAAAGAGAAAAGAGAAATAAAACATTTATCAGCTCAGATGAGGCAAGCATTAATTGGAAGAACTCAACAGAATGTTTTGTATTTATCGAGAGCTAATAAGAAGGGATATAAAATAGGAAGACTGAGATTTAAGAGTCAAGTAAATTCTATTCCATTAATACAGTTTGGTAACACTCATAAGATTGAAAAGAGTAAGAAGTTTGTAAAAATCCAGGGTTTCAAGAAAAAACGTATCAAGGTTAATGGACTAAACCAGATCCCCGAAGGTGCTGATATTGCCAATGCTACGTTAGTTTCAAGAAACAGAGATTATTATTTGAAAATAGTATGCTTTGTTTCAAAAGAGGAGAGAATCGAGACAGGAAAATCCATAGGTCTTGATTTCGGAATAAAGGACAACATAGTTGACTCTAATGGTAATAAGTACAATTTTCAATTTCCAGAACCTGTTTTACTTAAGAAAGCCAGCAGGAGATTGAATAAGAAAAAGAAGGGAAGTAAGAATAGACTTAAGCAGAAACTTCTACTGAACAAACAACATGAAAAACTTACAAATAAGAAAAAGGATGTGAAGAATAAGTTTGTATCAGGGTTGATTAAAGAAAATGATTTGATTGTGATTCAGGATGAATCCATAGCAGGATGGCAAAGTAGTAAGATGAGAGGATTTGGTAGGAGAATACATCATTCAATTATGGGAGGGATAATTTCTGATTTGAAAAGAAAATCAGAGACTTTTGTAATTGATAAATGGTTTCCTTCTACTCAACTTTGTCCTGATTGCGGCAAGTTAAACAAACATTCGCTTGATCAAAGAATATATTCTTGCAATTGTGGTTACTCAGAAGATCGAGATATTCATGCAGCAAGAAATATTTTAACCGAAGGTTTGAAACAACTTGGTAGGGAGCCTATCAAGACAATGCCTGTGGAGAAGAAATCCTCTGGATTCGAAGTTCTAAGTCCAAGATATGCTTCGCTGAAGCAGGAAGCCTGTGGGCTTTAGTCCGTGGGTAGCTCACTTAGCTCTGAGATCTTTATAGAATTCGTTGAAAAAGGTTATCAAAAAGTTCAAGAGAAAGTAGAAGGATAGAGATGAGTAGTTCAATTCAAAAATTGGAGTGGGAAAATACAACTAGATTATTGTTTTTCAAACATCGAGGTGATCTATCCAAGGTACTAAAGGATCTCCAGGATAAGTATGAGAGTGAAGTTGACAATGTTGGTGAAAGAATTACCACAAATTTTGTTGAAAAAGTTGTCAAGAAGTTCAAGAAGGAACAAAAGATAAATAGTCCTTTTGTTGCAACATGGATTTTAGAATATGTATTCATGGGTACGAAGCAGAGGGAAGTAAATTGGGATGTTGATGATCAAGGTCTTGAAGAACACAAGTTTTATTATCGGTCAGCTTGTTGTGATAAAATTGCTGAGTTACATATTAATGATAAGGATGAGCAACATTTTATCTGCTTGAAGTGTGAAAAAATATGTAACGCATACCGAGTTCCAAATCTTGATATATTTGAGATGAAAAGGAAACTTAGAGTGGAGAAAAGAAAGGATGAGGAACAATTAGTTAAGGCTGCGGATAGTCTTGGATTTGGTGGAGAGAAGGCTCCTATAATTAGAGAAACTAAATATCAAGTTGTTCTTGGTTCGCAGGGCGATAACAGAAAACATGTTAAGGCTTTGGTAAAAGAAGATCAACAAATGGTTGAGGATATTAAACAGTTGCCTTCAATGGATAGGGAATCTGTAAATAGTAGGCTTAGACAACAATTGGATGAGATGAGGAATGAAGAAGATTGACAAGAAAAGAGAACGAATAGAAACATTACTGACTGCCTCATATGGAACTGATTATATTGAAACTCCAGTTTCAATGCGAAAGTTTTTGATAGATACTGATTTCTTGGGATTTGGTACTAAACAGGGGAAGATGGTTTATCCAGTTTGGATGGATGTTTTGAGCGATCTTTCTAATTCCCCTGAGAAGAATTTGCCTATATTCTCGGGAGCCATTGGATGTTTGGGGCCGGATGTTAAAGTCAGCCTTTTAGATGGTAGGGAGTTATCTATTCCTGAAATAATAGAAGAAAGAAAAAAGGGCGAGCAACATTGGGTTTACTCTTATGATATAGAGCGAGGTAAGATTGTTCCGGGTAAAGTTGTAGGTGCTATGTTATCGGGAAATCGAGTAGATAAGATTGTAGAGGTTGAATTAGATACTGGAGAAAAGATACTATGTACACCTAACCATCCTTTTTTGATGTCCTCTGGAGAGTATAAACAAGCGAGTTGTCTTCTTTCGGATGATAGTTTGATGCCCTTAAACAGAATGATAGGATCTATGGGATATGAACTTATCTGGACCCGATCTTATAAGCAACGGAGGGGTACTTTTAGGATCGTTGCTGAGGAAGTTTACGGAGATACACCAAAAGGAAGCTGCATTCACCATCATCCAGAAGGTGGAAAAAGAGATAACTCACCAGAAAACCTCAAGGTTATGACTGTTGAGGAGCATATAAAACTTCATTCTGTTGAGCTAAATCCTTTTAGGAACATTCCAGGCTTTGCTTCTGAGTGTGCTAAAAAGCAAAACAAAGAACGTTGGGGTGGTATGAATGGTAAACAACATAGGAAAGAGGCAGGTGACCGACTTAAGAAAAGAAATAAGGAAACAGGACAAGCTAAGAAGGCCGGTGAAAGTCGTTGGAGTAAAAATGTTGAAGAACAGAAGAAAAAACTTCGTGAAGAAATGATAGAGAGGAATGAAAAAGGTCAAGCCAAAAAAGCCAATCAAACTCGTTGGTCTAAACCAAAAGCGAGAGAAAATCAAAGTGAGAAGATGAAAAAATGGTGGGAAGATAACGATCACAAACCTGATTGCACCTGTGGAAGATGCAAGCTGAAGCGAGGAGAACTGAAAGGTGAGAACCATCCTATGTATGGAAAACCTGCTTGGAATAGAAAACCTCGAAAAACAAAAACATGTGCTCTTCCAAAGTGTACTAATACTTTTGAAGTGATGATTGGTGGAAAGGATGAGAATAGAAGATTCTGCTCTGTAAGATGTAGTAATAAGAGTAGGAAGAATTGTAATCATAAAGTAGTTAGTGTTAAGTATCATAGTGAGAGAATTGATGTTTATGACCTATCAGTAGAAAAATATCACAACTTTGCTCTTACGTCAGGAGTTTTTGTTCACAATACCGGAAAAACTAGTGCCGCGATTTGGGGGATGGCATATGTAATGCAGGTCATTCTTTGCCTCAAAGATCCCTGGTCATTCTTTGGCAAAGCTTCTGGAGGTAAGATGGCTGTAGTATTTTTTAATCTTACTCAATCGCTTGGTTCTAGTAGAGGATTTGGTCTTCTTCAAAGCTATCTTTTGAAATCTCCTTGGTTTAAAGAAAGAGGACGAATTCTTGGATCCGAACAAAATCCAAGGATAGATTTTCCTATTTTTGAATATGTTTCCGGTTCTCCGTATGCAAAGGGTTTTGGGGTCCAAGGACATGATATAATTACTGCATTGATGGATGAGGTTGATTCTCCCTCTGAGTCAGATAAGCAACGAGTAAGGGTTCTTAAAGCATTCGAGGCCGGATATAGAAGGTTTGAAAATAGATTTGTTATTAGATCTCAAATAGATGATAGGCGGCTAACTTTAGGAAAGTTTTTCTTAGTAGCATCTAAACAAGAGCAGTTATCATTTTTGAATACATTTATAGCAAAAATGAAAAACTCACCTAATGTTTATATTGTGGATATACCTGTTTGGGAAGCTAAAGATCCACGTGAATATTGTGGAATTAAGTTTCCGATAATGATCGGAGATTTGTATACTCCATCCAAAGTTCTTGGACAAGGAGAAGGTAAAGATTTTGAACCTAATCAGGAGGCAGTAGAAACTTCAGTTCAAAATGGCTTTAAGGTTATGCAGATTCCAATAGAATATCTAGATGCGTTCCAGCTTGATATCGTGGGCGCATTGAGAGACTTCGCTGGAGTATCTATAGCTGGAATGAGAAAAACAAAATTGTTTCCTTCTGAGAAGTTACTGGTGGATTGCTATGATCCAGCTAAGAGAAATCCTATTAAAAAGTTAACAATTGAGGTTGGATTGCAAGATGATGTAAATTTTGCTGAATATATTGACTTTAGTGCTATTCGAGTTCCAAGGCACATTCCTAGATATATACATGTGGATATAGCTTATTCTGGTGATGGGGACGCTTTAGGTTTGGGCATGTCCTGTATTAGTGGTTGGACAGATAGAACTGTTGAGGATTTGGAAGATGGGGGATTAATGAAAGTGGAAAAATTACCAGTAGTGGAAACGGATTTTGGCATGAGAATAAAAGGAAAGCCTGGAGATAAAATTCCACTGAATAAAGTTAGAAAACTAATAGTAGATCTCAAAAGAGTTTACCATTTTAATATAAGATTGGTTACTCTTGATCTGGCTCTTTTAAGTGAAGAGACAAAACAAATCCTGACTAGAGTGGGGATTGAGAATGGTAGTCTTTCATTGGATAGAAGTCCTCAAATCTATCGTAATTTTAGGGAATTAGCGCATGACAAGCGATGGTGTTGTCATAGGGATGAATATCTTCATTTTGAATTATCCAATCTTGAAGACGATCCTGATAGGAATAAAGTAGACCATCCTGATGAAGTAGTGGATATTGAAATCCTAAAAGATGGAAATACAAGAGAGGTTGTGCTAAAGGGGAGTAAAGATGAAAGTGATGGTGTGGTAGGCTCGGTTGAAAATGCTCTTAGAAGTTCTGGAGCTCCTCCTTCAAAAGAGTTTGTGGATAGTGTGAAGAAAGTTATTCCTCAGTTACACGACGACGGAAAAGAGCGTGCACTTTTGTCACTAAGTGGAATACCAACACCTTTACCCAAGAAAGAAGAAGATGATATATCCGAAGAGTCATTAATGAAGTTTAAAAGTATATTTGATAAATCTCAGAAGAAGTTGTGATGGACACGGAAAAGTACCAAGTACTTAAAGAATTAGCTCTTGAATTTGTAAATAGTAAGGATCCATCTATTTTAGAGAAGATAATAAAGAAGGTAGATAAGTTACTATTTTATACTATTTATAAAGCTAGGAGAAGTAAACCATACTTGAAGAAGGTTGAACTGCAGGATCTTTATCAGACTGCTATAATAGGTTTGTATAGAGCTTTGCTAAAGGTCAAAGAAGATGAGCCAGGAAGCAAGTTGGTTTACAAAATAGGAAGATACACTGGGAATGAAATAGCAAAGGATTATAAAAGAACGGATAAGGTAACGTTTCCTTTTTCAATAGCTGATGTTGATTTTCAAGTACATCTTTATTCTGTTGATATGCCTCAGTCTTGGAAACATATTAGTCAGATTGAAGATAAGTTAGTTGAAGATACCCTAGTTTACAAAAATCTTGAGATGAAGTTCATTAGAGAGAGGTTTTTGAAACTAATAGAAGAAGAAATTATTAGCTTTGAAGAGTTTGAGATGTTAGTTCTGCGTTTTGTTGAGGGTATGACATATACGGATATTGCTAGGCAATTTGGAACTTCCCAGGTTACTATTTCAAAGAAGATAGGGGATGCTTTAAATAGATTGCGATATGAATTTAGAAGAAGGGGTTGGGAAGGGATGTGATATGGGAATAAAGAAGAAACAAAGAACCGGAGAATTTTTACAACGCCAAGCTGACCAAGAAGTAGCAAAGCGTGTAGCAAATATATTGAAGAAAAAGAAAGTTGAGGAATCTAAAGAGAAAGGTGAGAGGGATGATACTCTATCAAAGAATAAAGAATAAGTTATCTGTTATTGTGAGTGTTACAACTGACTTTAATTTTTGGGGTTTGCCAATTGCTTTTCGACGTGTCAAGGGCATTTCTATACTATAGTTGAATTTGATTCAGCTGTGGTTCTTGTGTTTTGGAGTTGAAGTAGAATGGTTTCGTTATGAGGATTAGATTGTAGTAGAAAGGTGAACAATGAATAAACAAATTGGAAAAGAGTTTAGTGAAATGGTCTCTAATTTATTGCAAACAGAATTTTGCCCTGATTGGGACCCAAAGTTACTCCATGGATTTATGGGGATTGCAAGTGAATCAGGAGAGCTTCTTAGTAGATATCAGGATTCTATAGAAACCAAAATTCCTTCTCTGGATAGGACAACAACACTTATTGAGTTATCCGATTTACTTCATTATATGCAAATGGTTATTGGTGTACAAGGCTCATCTATTTCAGAGGTTAGGCAGATGGATGTGACAGGGGTTGATGCGCTTCGTTTGGAGAATCATTTTCGCGATGAAATAACATTGAATATTAGTACAACTCTTAATCCTGTACTCCTCCGCAGTTTTATGCGGATGACAAGTGAGGGTGGTGAACTCCTTAATAGGTATAAGAAGTTTTTGTTTTACCACGGTGAACCATTTACTAGAGATGAAATACTTATTAAGTTATCTGTTTTACTCCGTTATATACAGATGATTTTGGATGAGCTTAGTTCATCTATTGAGGAGATTGAGTGTATCAATATGGCAAAACTCAAAGCTCGTTATCCAGATGGATATACCCACGATAAAGCTATAACACACCATCGTGATAAGAAAGCAGAGAGAGCTGCTGTTGAATTGGTTGTTGATATTTTTGCTCAAATGCGCGAGAGAGAAATAGAAGAGGGGAAAAATGACGAAAAAGAATAATAAAAAGAAGACTAAAGTAAAGGGCACCGTAGCAGGGCGTACTAGAACGAAAGGGGATCTTACTGTAACTAAAACTAGTAAGATTAAAGTTTTGGGTACGGATAGAAGACAATTTTCATCCGGAGCAAAAAGACAATCCGATGCGGGTAAAGGGTTACCTTCTTTGTGTTCTCCAATAGCACTTAGGAAGCTGGCTCAACATATGCAGGGAGGTATAGAAGCAGGCTATGATCCAAGAAATTGGGAAAAGGGTTTGACTCTTTGTAGTATATTAGATTCTATTATGAGGCATGTTCTTGATGAGCTTGAAGGCAAAACAGATGAAGATCATGCTAACTGCATTCAATGGAATGCCCATATATATAACCATACTAAAGAATTAATGCGGAGAGGGTTACTTCCAGCAGAGTTAGATGATAGGCAGAATTACATACCCAAGATTTGTCCTGCACATCGGAAATATAAAGGAAAACGTGTACCTGCAAATGGATGTGATATATGCAAAATGATTTTTGAAAACAGAAAAAGTTAAGTAGGAGAATAAAAATGAATAAACTAACAGCCTATTTTTCACACTCTATTAGAGGCCCGGCAGGTAAGGATGCTTCTGATGATGTTGTAGAAAGAAATTGCAAGATAGCTGAAGAGGTAGCTGCTTGGATACGTAAAAATGTACCTGAGCTTGAGTTGTATGTTCCGGCAGAGCATGAAGATTTCGTTCATATTTGTTGGAAAGAGCTGTATCTTACTGAAGACCAAATTCTTGAAATAGATTGTAAGATACTGGGGAAACGAGATTTTCATATAGTTTATGTTGAGAACAACTGGACTGGTGGTGGTATAGGAATTGAAATCACAGCTGCGAAAAAGTATGGGAAGATAATTTTCTATATCAGCTCTTTGGATGAAGTTACTGCTGCTGCGTTGAGAGTAGTAGTTAAGGATCTACTAAAAGGAAAAAGGGATGACGAGACTTCCTGAAAACATTTTAGATATGCCTTGTATGAAAGATTGGTGCATCCTCCTGGGATACAGAGGGTCAATCGCTCATGGAACTTACAGACCGAGCAACAATCCTAATTCAATTGATGATATAGACTTGCAGGGTATTTGCATTCCTCCTATTGACTATTACTATGGTCTTAGTCAGTTTGGTTCTAGAGGAACAAAAGAAATCAAACGGGATGAATGGGATATTGTATTGTTTGAACTTACGAAGGCTATAAGACTTCTTGAGAAGGGCAACCCAAATGTTCTATCAATTTTATGGCTAGAACCCTTACACTATTTGAAAGTGACTAAAGCTGGACAAATGCTTATTGATAACAGAGATTTGTTTGTGAGCAAACAAATTTATCATAGTTTTGCTGGTTATGCAAATGGACAATTGAAGAGGATGACACATTTAGCTTGTAAAGGTTATATGGGAGCAAAAAGAAAAAGGCTTGTGGAGAGGTATGGCTATGATTGCAAAAATGCCAGCCACTTAATTCGTATACTTGAAACTGGTATTGAGTTTTTACATGAAGGTGTACTTCACGTTCACAGAAAAAATGCTGAAATGCTTTTGGAAATTAAAGATGGTAAGTGGTCGTTGGAGAAAGTTAAAGCTGAGGCTGAAAGATTATTTCGTTTGGCTGAAACAACACATCATCTTTCTAAGCTTTCTGATAAACCTGATCACGAAAAAGTGAATCAACTATGTATTGATGTAGCAAAATGTTGGATAGAGAATAATGGTAAAAACTGAAAAGATAGTAGTAAAGATTCCAAGCATAGGATTTATGTCATTGGTAGGTTATTTGAATCCAGAAAATAGATGGCCGATGAAGAGAGGCAACTGCTTCAGCATGATTGATAGTGCAGAAGAGAACATAATCAAACCTGTAGAGGGCCCTGTAATCTTTAGGGAAGTTGGTAGGGTTGTAAATATCAGGGCAGAAGATTTTACTTATCTCATTAAAAATTATCCCAACTTAATTGAGAATTTAGAAGTCGAAGTGCTGTCTATTGATCCTGAGCACAAATATGTTTTTATTACTGATGAGCGATTAAAAGATTGGCTTGTATGTTGGAGGGTTTGTCCAACGCAGAAGAGATGTTAGAGCTTTTAAACTGGAAAAGAAATTCAATGAAATAGTGAGTAAGTATCCAGAAGCTTTTGCTATATGTAGAGAGATAATTGATAGACAGAATAAAGAAGGAGAAATAATATGAGACCTGAATTTGAGATGTTTAAGTTAGTTGGAGCTGAGGGTAGTACAACGGAACTTCCTATTAATGCAAATCTAGTAATTTCAGTTGTTCCAATAACTATAGAAAGTCAGATGCTTGGTCCAACGGGCGAGTCAGTAAAGGTACCAGCAGCGGGACTAGATGTAGGATTTAGAATAATTCCTGTTGATTGTAGTGTGAAAGAAGCTATAGCTAAGTTAGAGGGGCATAGTGAGCCAATTTTGAGGAGGAATGATGCATAAACCTGATTTTACAATAATAGAAGTTTGGTTAACAGAAGACTATCGTGAAGGACTGATTGATATTGGATGGAATACCAAGTCAGCAGGCTTTGGACATCTAAGTTTTGACAACAAGGATGGAAAAATCCACTGCAGTAGTGAGACTATGGGCCGAGAGTTTGTTAAGAAGGTGCTGGGCAAACTTGTTGATGATGCTATTTTTGATGAAATAATTGAAAGGGAATATGGTAATGAATAAAGTAATTCGATTAGTTCAGTTCATAATAGCTTGGTTTAGAGTACCTAAAGGTATGTATTGCTATTTTGGAAGTAGGAGGGAACCTTGTCCGTACTGGAGATTGATAAAAGGTAGACCTTTTCAAGCAAATGGATGGTGTAATTATTTGGGTAAAGGGGATCTAGAAATAGCAGAAGAAACCGAATGGGTAAATAGCAAAACTGGTGATAAAATAAGTGGTTCAGAATTGCCCGGCAGCAGCCTTTTATGGGATCAGTGTAAAGAATGTGGCATTAAGGATGAGTAAATGAAAAATAAAACATGCCTAACTTGGCAAGCTCAAATTTTTTGTGGGTTAAGAGTAGGTTATGCTGAAGAGATTCTTTCCATTGAAAAAGTGTATAGAATTTGCCAAGAATATGTTGATGAGATTGGTTGGTGTGTAACTGTAACCCCGACTATGTTTATCTACAAGAATGGACATGAGCCTGGAGTAATTATTGGAATTATTCAATATCCAAGATTTCTTTCATCCCATGATGTATTGAGGGAAAGGACAATCGAGTTGGCCAAACAGCTACTTACTGAATTGAAGCAACTTCGTGTTAGTATAGCTTTTCCTAAAATTACTATTATGCTGGAGAA
>Ga0209977_10000142_pt1 | contig 27106 bp, 32 predicted proteins | sample SumtaG_2_FD_183113 | JGI IMG/M metagenome (GOLD analysis project Ga0209977, IMG submission 183113) | Deep subsurface microbial communities from Indian Ocean to uncover new lineages of life (NeLLi) - Sumatra_00607 metaG (SPAdes) (version 2) | ecosystem: Environmental > Aquatic > Marine > Oceanic...
TACGAGCTGCAAGATTGTCGTAATCTGCAATGCTGTACCACCATAAATCGGTACAAACTCCTCCTACATGTTTACCAGGTAAATCATCCCTTGTTTCCCAGTCCTCGTCATGTGATGGATTACCTACTATTAACACACCATTATGGTAATGGATACTCGGACAAGAATTACCTACATACCCATGAAATAATCCCACCTCGCCATAACCCTCAGTAATAATCTTTTGCCATAGGGGACCATCCGCATTTTGTGGCGATCCTTTATGCTCAGATATTGGATAAGCAAATCTAAGGTCATCGGCAAATGCTATCTGGCCTGATGGTATATCTATAGCCACCTCAATAGGCTTTTGTTTAAACATTATCTTATCACCTCAACTTCATCATATCTTGCTAAAACCCGATACCAGTCATTATGACAATTACGTAGTTCTACCACTACCCCACATGCTCGAATTAAAACGTCATCTTTGTTTTGACCATAGGCAAATATATCAGACAATGCATATAGATCATCATGTGAATAGAATTCGCCTATTTCTAACTCACCTATCGATTTGGGATGCTTTTTTGACACTATCTTATCTCCTTCTTGTATAGATTTTCCACAGAGAGATCCCGCCCACAATCTATACCGTTTTTTTGATTATCCTCTGTGTCCCGCCCACTAGATTTATTCAATAGTAAATCGTGCTACCAATGATTCTGTAAAAGCTTTCCTTGTTGTTCTATATAGCGCAACAATTTTTACAGCGATGGCACCGCCAAAAAAGTTATAAACTTTGCTATCTTTATCATATTTTGAGTCTTCGCCATACCAGGCAGAAGCGAGTAGTTCTGCCATTATCTCCGCTTCTTTGATATTTTTCGCTTTCATTAAATAGTCATAGATATATTCATTTTCGCCATTACGTTCTTCTAACCTAGTAGTAAAGTACATGGTTATTCCTCCTTTTACATTACAACTATACAAGTATGTTCTAAAGCTTTAAGACATTTAGCATCAATTATCTTTTTTACACCGGCGAAAAAAGCTACAGACTCTAGCTCTTCTTTATTCATTTTCTTTGAAAAAATTATGAGGTAAGCTTGTAATAATTCTTTATCATCCTTGTGTAAACTTTTCAATGCCTCCTTGATTACATTCCCCTTTCGCATCGTTGACTCTATTTTGTCTATTACATCATCTATAATGCACACATCAAAGTGGTGTAAAGGTATATCACCATCGTCTGGCGAAGTTGCATTAAACTCATAGTAATGGGATATTTTGGTGGCCTCATCAAACAGCTCTGATCCCTTACCTGAAAATAACCCTATACGGAGCGGTGATAGCGAAAGCTCTTTAAATAAATCATTGAAAATGATTTGGCCCAGTTTAGATTTAAATTCGAGCTTAATCTTTAGCCGTTTTTCGCTATCACAAGTGTCATAAATAAACTCATCTTTAAAAATGAAATCTTTGCATCCATTTTTTTTAATATATTCCATAGTAGCGCCGTCAGCAGTTGTAATAGTGAAGCACGATGCATCATCCCATGTTGCAGTCATATTTTCCCCCTAAAAGAGCCTAACCTGATCGGTGTACTCCCTTATTCTCTTTTCTGATCTTGGTACATAATGTTTGCTTAGTTCAAACCCAACCCATCTTCTTTTCAGCATGGCCGCTGTTAGACAGGTTGTTCCCATACCAGAAAATATATCTAATACTATATCGTTTTCATATGATAGCTGTTGAATCAATCTGTGTGGCAGTTCTATTGGAAACATTGCCGGGTGTCCAAGATCTTGCATTTTATTTTCTGGTGCAAAAGTCCATAGAGCTAAACTATTTGTGATAAACTCTTCTCCACTAACAGTTATTGCTCCTTTTTCGCCTATCTTTTTTTGGCTTTCATTACAGAACACTAAGATATATTCAAATGGGGTAGGAAATGATGGATTAGATGGACTTTTCCAACTACCCCACGATGTTCTGTTTCCTATTTGGCTTTTATTCCATATAATTGTGGTTTTTAGTAAATATTTTAACTCATGCGTCATAAAGCCTATTATGTCACTGTGAGTAGGTATCTTACCATTTTCTTTGTCGCCGATATTAATACATACCCTACCGCCTTTAACTAGCTTTAATTTTAATTCTCCAAAAATACATTTCAACCACGATAGATATTCCCAATACTCCTTGTTATCTTGATAGATGTCGTATGGATTCTTGTTATATTTGTTTCTACCAAGATCAACGTTGTAAGGTGGCGAAGTTATGACGAGATCAATGCTATCATTCGGCAATCTGGGTATTAAATCTTCACTACGACCACAATGTATTTTATTTATCCATTTTTCGATATCCATAACATATCCTATAGTAGTTCACATTGTATATATTTTATATACATTTCGGTATAACAATGTTGGCATACACGCTCCGATAGATATTCAATTTTATCTCTAACACTTACTAACATGTTATCTGTGTAAAATTTTGGGCTGAATATAACTACTTTGTCATTTTTGTTACACGTTGGGCATGTAAGTTCGATGGTAAGATTTTTGATTGCCGCTTTTGACTTTATAGATTGTGTTTCGCTCATACGTCACACTCCTCTTTGGGATCACCTATAGCTATAAAAACAGCGTCGCCCAGCTTAAAATATGTCTCACATTTATCACATACGTCAAAGGACAACGCTGGAACTAAGTCCTTCGGCAAGCTATCGATAGCAACGGGATAATTAAATACTTGCTTGTTAAGGCATTGTGAGCAAATGTACAGTACTTCCACATGTGATAGTGGTCTATTTGGTCTGATTAGTGCCATTATTTAATTCTCCCATCCTATGTTAAGCTAGTCTTGTAGTTTGCAAGTAATTAACACTGATTTCATTAATGTGTCTCCACAAACTGGGCAATCGGACAATCCGGGCACCAGATACGATTGTTCAATTACCGTCATTGTGGTTACTTTTTCATAAAACGACTGCATAGAAATATCACATTGTGTACAATAGGATTTGACTGTTATATTTTTTGACAATAGTGTTAGCCTTGCTAGCATTTTTCATTATCCTCGTCTTCTTTTATTTGCTTTATCTCAGCAGATATTTCTCCCTGTATTCTATTTATATACCTCTGTATTTCCGCTTTTTTCCTAAATTCTATGGTCTTTTTGACTAAGAATCTAAAGACTTCTGGATTTTCTTTACAAAATAATTTTAGATCTATGTCAGTTATTTGTTCTGGGTCTACATCTATTTCTGTGTCATCATCATCATTATACTCACTTTCGCCTTCTTGTTCAGCTCTTATAGCCTCATCAGCGAACCCTAATATACCACCTATTATTGCTGCATCTGGTAGAACAAAATCACCAAAATCCATAATACTACTCCCATCTATAAAATACACATAGATATGTACTTCACAGGTCTTTCACTGCCTCCATACATATCCATGTACATTTTATATAGACATAGTAGATACATCCGAACATTCTGCGCTTATTTTCACCACATATAGCATACGCAGCTACTCATGCTGACAGTTTTGTACGTTCAAATACATGTCTATATATAACCCGCCCCTAACCCACTCGACCTTGATTTAATGTTTGCTAAAATCAATATGATTAAGGCATTTTCTAGAATAGTTAGCCTTGCCATTTGAAAATAGCCTCTATATAATAGACTATAATGTCTTGTTATATAGAAATTAATCCATTAAATCGGTAAAATAGCTGACTTTATTTACAGAGACGCGTCAGCATTATAGGATCATCGGCGATTTTAGCCAGACCATATTCCATGGACTTGGTCACTCCTGGCCTAGCCATCTCAGGCTTGTCCAGATTGGACATAGTACAATGGTGGTACTAGCTAAGGCGTCCTCCCCTATAAATTTCGTCTCAAATATTACTATTTTAACGCTTCAGATAAATAATTAGAAACTGCCTCTATAAGCAGATCCTTCTCATTTATCTTTTGATCTTCCATTACTATACTCAAGAGATGATTTAATATATTTCCAATGGTTGGACCAGGCTTTAGATTAAATTTCTTCATTATCATGTTGCCATCTACTGCCAAATCACTAACATCTAACACCTTGGACTCATTATAAATCTTTCTTATCCTCTCTTCAAACATTCTCTGTCTGTATGAGATAGCTTTTAGTGAGTGGCCGTTTGCTAATCTGTCCGCTCTTCTTACTAAGAATACCGGCAGGTTAGACAAGTCTTTTAGATCTTTGTCGGTGATCTTTATTTTCTTTATGAACCTTCTTACAGCTGAGTTAGTCCATTCGTTTGGCTCATAATTATACATGTGATGATAAGTTAGTTCGGTAACTTGTGATATTATTACTGGATCAAATTTTAGCCTCTTTAGTATTCTTTTTGCTATTTTACTACCCATCACTTCATGATTATAGAATGTAATTTTTATTTTACCATTTTTGCCAACTACTTCATTTCTGGTTTGAGGCTTTCCTATATCATGTAATAAAGCCGCAAGTCTTAGCATTAAGTTTAGCTCTACTTTATCACATGCATAGATGCAATGGCTGAAGACGTCATATTTATGATATTTTTCATTCTGCATGACACCAATAGCGATACATAGCTCTGGCATTATAATATTTAATAAGCCTAATTTATATAAGGTTTTGAAACATTTAGAGGGTCTATCGCTTAATAATATCTCTATTAATTCGTCCCTCATGTCCTCTGCTGGCAATTTATTGATAAGGAAATAATTCGATTTGATTGAATAGAATAGATTCACATCAATCTTATAATGTAAAGACGCTGAAAGGGAAATAGCTCTTAGTATTCTTGCTGGGTTTTCCCTTATGGAATATTTCGGAGTCTTTACAGTTTTTATTCTTCTGTGCTTAATATCCCGCCGGCCCCCAAAGAAATCAATGACATCTGCTTTTGACTTTGAATCTATTGGCAAATACATAGCATTTATAGTAAAGTCTCTTGCTTTGGCATCATCGATTAATTCAAAGTGAGCGTTATATGTCTTACCTTTTTTTGGTAGAGCGACTTTTATCGCGCTGCCATTTTCTTTTGGCGTGAATATTAGGAATCCTTCATCCTTATTTATTTCAATTATAATCCCATATTTCTTAAGATATTTAACGATGCCCCTTAATGGAAGATTTCTTACAACTACTTCTAAATGTTTGGGCTTTTTTCGTCTTATAATATCTCTTGCAAATTCGCCAGCATAGAACACCTCAGCCATTGTCTCTTTATTCAGTTTTTTCAGTGGCTTTGTTGCTCTCATAGCATAATATCTTATCCTTTCTTTTGTTTAATTTTTGTACTATATTATGGATCTTTACTGTCACGCTTGGTGCTTTTATTCCTAGCTTTTCAGCAAGCTCTCTAACAGTCTTTCCATATACATAGTGATCGACTAACAATTCGAATTCGTCCTCTTTAAGATAGCTTTTGAGATTAGCTACCGACTGCCTAGCAGCCAGCCGCTGGATCATTTTATCTCCCTCTGTGCCATCACTTAACTTATCCACCCCTAGATCTATCTTCTCATAGACAACCAGCGGTATCACCTCAGCTCTTTCTATTAATTGTTCCGTTGTTGTACAAGATCTGTCGGCAAGATTGGAAATGCTTTGCTTTATTTTTACGATCTCATCAGCAACATCTTTGTTTGATTCATAAATACTTGACAATAGCCATATATCAGTAAGAGAACATGACTCAAGCACATCTACCGATTCCATTATTCTTTTTAATCTATTTATTAGTACAGAAGCGTCCCTTATGTATCGTGGTACTCTTATGTTACTAGCCTGTGAGATCACGAATTCTTTCATAGCATCTTTAATCTTATATATAGCGAATATATGAAAATTTTCGCTCCGATCAATTTCAAAATCTCTACTTGCTCTTGCTAAGCCTATAGACCCTTCTTGAACTAGATCTTCTATATCTATACCAGTAAATACAGAATATTTGTTGGCCAAAAGCTGTAAAGTTTTGTTATACTTTTTGTATAATTCCTCAGCCTCTTCTTTTGTCTCCGCAATAAAATTTGCCGGGAATTTCTCTAATTGAGTGCCTATCACGTTACCCTTTTCGTCTTTTATTTTATATTCCCTTATCGGCATTATATTCTCCTCTCATAAGTTGCTGGGATATCTATAAAATCTTCGTTCTCATCATATTCAATGAGGTTATTTTCCATTAGATATCTCCTACCCTTTGAAGTTAATACTCTTCCCCTCTGTGCTCGTGCGATCAATCCTTCTTGGATTAGGAAAGGTTCTATAGTATCCTTTATTGTTTGCTTAGATTCATTTATGATAATGGCCAGGTTATCTAAGCCAATTGGATCTCCGCTCTCATAGAGGGATTTCATTAGTTTAACATCCACCCGGGTGAGGCCAGACTTATCTATTCCCATCAACATGAAAGTAGCTACAGCCACGCTTTCGCCGATCACATTTATATCATGAGATATAGCCATGTCCCTACACCTTTCTAATAGTGCGACTAATATTCTGGGCACACCTCTACCTCTTTTGGCTATCTCTATAACAGCCTCATGTGTTAACATAATTTTTTTAATTTTATCGGTGGCCGTCCTTTTCACATTCTCTTCATTCAGTCTCTCAGCATGAGCTATAACTATTTTAATAGATTCCTCCAAGCTATAGATATTGAGTAGGAATCGCAATTTAAATCTGTCTCTAAATGGCTTTGATAGTAATCCGTCATTTGTCGTTGCTCCCACTAATGTAAATCTTGGGCACCATCGGATTCTACCTTTGAGAGCATATCCGAACTTGCTGGCCAAGCCAACTCTTACCTGCTTTTCCTCAACCGGAATAGCCCAGTTTTCCATGGCTAAGCCAAGATGTTCTTGACCAGTGGTTTTCAGTCGATGAACCTCATCTATAAAAACAATAGTTGGTCTGATTTGATCTACTATATCCCCAATAGAATTATAGCCCTTACTGTTTAGAAGGCCCTTGACTCGAAGCATGTCGTTTCCATCTTGGATGCTCTCTGGAGAAATTGTTATAAAATCGCATCCAAACGTATCGGCTATGAATCTTGCGACACTAGTCTTGCCACATCCAGCTGCACCACTCAGTAAGGTATGAGGTATAGATTTATTTTCAGTTTGTGCTGATGCAACAGAGACTTCTAGCTGCTTAAAAATGTCTTCATTTCCTATCAACTTCATTTGAATGTTCTCCTTTATATATATTATAGACAATGTCTATACATATATTATAGAATAAAATCAGGGTTTTGCTAGGTTTAATTGTTTACATCCCATACATTCCTTTATACATGTCCTCTTCTTCCTCCATAGCACCCACTATTTTGCTCTCTGTTCCCGCCTTATCCTCCTCCTTCTCCTCTTTAATACTATCTGCTGGTATCTTTTTTAGTTTAATGGGCTTGTATTCTCCTGACCTTATTCCCTCTATTTTCGCTTTCATATTAGTTATAGCTTCTTCAGCTGAATATCTTGATGTTCTTTTGAATGTTGAGGTTTCAACCTCCTTTTGATTAGCATAATAACTGCCAGGATAATTAGCACCAGCATTGTTGGCGCCAGTATAACCAACTCTACTGTTTGTAGGATCATAAGGTCTTCTATTATGGCACGCTGCGAGGGTGTTATTTTTGGCGGTTTTAGTGCTGTCGTTTACCTTTAAGGCCATTTTTGCAAGGTACTCTGGCAGGTGTTTATAGGTAGCTATCTCAATTAGCCCGTCCGTCCTAATTCTTTTCTGTTTTGTGAGCGAATTTTGTATTATATGTAGCCTAGCGGCAGCTGAACATTGTTTGCTCTTATTGTAATTGGTGGTTTGGGATTTCTTTGCATATTCATGTACACATACCTCTATGGAACTCACAATATAATGTTCCAGATTTAATATGAATACAGTATTATTATTATATATCCACAGAAATAGATCGGTTGGAAGACCTGCTTCCTCTTTTTCAACCGGTTTTATACCAAGAAACAAGCCCTTGAGCTCTGGATCATTGCCTTTTTTAACTTTACCACTAACTACTACATAATTTAGTTCCTTAAGCCCCGCTTCTGTATACTGAACATCCAACATTGTTTAACCCCCTCCTCACAAAAATTATTATATAACATCCCCTTCCACGATATTTCCCTACTGGCCTCATTCCAACACGAAAATTATTTCTTATGTTCGTCCAATTATCGCTCCTTACCGCGCCATATACAAATTCAGTAGTAACATTTTTTATCCCCACCTCTAGAAGCTTCTTCCCTAGCCCTTGCCTCCTATAATTTGGATGAACACACAAGAATTTCATTTCCATAACTCTAGCGCTTTCTTGTTCTAGAGCTATAACTCCTATTACTTTTTCTCTATCCATCTCCACTATATACTGCGTGCGTCCATTCAATATGGATTGTCTTGTTAAATTATACCTCAATTGCTGACCAGAGTTTATTAAAGCCGCTATCTGGTCAGCAAGATTATCAGTATCTACCGTTAAATTAAATGTATTCATTGGGATTACCTACGCATTAAGTCTAATACCCTTCTCGCCTCTCCTGGGTCTCTTACAGCATTCATCATGTGAACAAGGGCTTCATCGTTAATTGCCTCAGCATCGCCTCTACGATTGGCAGCGGCGTTTGCTCCAACCGCTTCGCCGCGTTCTCTATTAACCGGCCCCCGAGCTCTGACAGCAGGCCTTTCCATTTCGGCTAACTTATTTCTAAGCACAGCTACATATTTGTCAAAAGATGTTCCTTGTAAACCAGGACCGGTATTTACCTCAATAATAAATGGATGCCCCCCTACGTCTGTTGCACAATCGACGGCTCCAAAATCAAGGCCAATAACCGACACTGCTTTGATTGCTGCATTTTTCAGTGGTGCTGGAATAGCATTAAGTGCTACACTAGAAAATTTCCAACCCCTCTTGTTGCTTCTTACTACCCGGTCTGGAAGCTCGGCTTCCTTTACTAGACGCCCAAGAACACATTCCATTGTTGAATTGTCCAGGCGAATATTATTCTTTGTGGCATATTCAGTAACCTTTTCTTTCCTCTGAGCTATCCAGCTGGCTTCACTGGTATTCTCCACTTTTTTAACGGCGTAAATGATATTGCCGTCAAATATATGAAGTCTATATTCTGATGCAATATCAATATACTTTTGAAAGTAATCCGATCCAGCTGAGACGGCTGCATTGACGTGACCTTTGGCCAGACATATCCATAAGCCTTTACCGCCCTGATGATGCCTCTTTCTACCAATCAGGGGGAATTCCACATCACCTCTTGCTATCAGCCCGGTAATCCCTGTTGACGGCCAATAGCCGGCTATATTGCTCCTCAGATCCCTATCAGCACTAAGTAGATTTAGTACTCCAAGCTTGTCTCTATTCTTACGGATCGCGTTTGGATGATTAAGTACCTTTACATTTGCAAGATTAACAGCCTCGCCTATCTTTGTTCCCCAGCCAATTATAATGTCTGCATTTCTTGGCCTGGTTTTGCCACTTGCTATGCCCAAAGCTTCTGCTAGAGCTATCCCAGTTATATCGGTTGCTCCACTATACCATAAATATTTACTCATAATAATACTACCTCCTTAGATTTTAGATTATGAATTTTTTGTTACCTATCCAGGTGTGTTTTAAATTACAATCTATTTTCTTCAAATCATTTGTTGTTAGAGATGTTATTTCCATGAACATATCTATATATTCAGAATATTTTCGGTACGTAGATAATGACATAAATTTACGCTTCATGTTTTCTATTTGGTTTCTTGTAAAATTTATTTCGCCATGATTTAAAATGGCTTTCATCGCACTAGATGTTTTCGTAGCTTTGAGAGCTTTAGTTATTTTAATTTCACTCCATCCCTCGAAGTCATTCCCAAAGAAATGGAATGACGGCCCATGGATATCGGCTTTTTCCATAGTGGTGGTGAGAAAAAGGTTATTGTTATAATTGCTTTCTTCGATTATCTTAAAGAAGGCATGAGACACCGCTTTAACTGACCCTATGACGGCTTCTGCAAGTTTTGGATGGGCCAGCCAAAACCCACTTAGACTTCTGAATTCCAATCTACCATGATCAGTTTTATGGTCGCCATAGTATCCGTAATGGCCCCTTCTGCTAATCTCTGCCTCTTTTCCTTCTATTTTTAGCATAGGTATTGATATGTATTCATCAAGAACCCTTTGAAGACATGAGAAGAGTGCTATGCTAGTCCTATTATCACGGCACAGATTCTCAAACACTTGGGTTGGTGTTCCAATATGAGCATGACCACCAACAGCATATGCTCTATTCTCATATCTATTATCTCCATCAGCAAAGTAACATCCGGCTATCCAATCGTATGGCTCAATACATTGTCTCGCCGAATCGTTAGTCAGAAGATCTTTTATATTGTTTATAAAGCTCTTGATAGATATTTCTGGATCTGGCCTTAATTCTGCTAGTGGCCCATCACTGCCAAGCCGCCCTTCATGAGCTAAACCTTCCACATTTGATGCATATTGAGCTAGACCATTACTATCTACAAGAATAAACTCTGGGTCGGCCCCAATCACAGTATCTTCTATTGTGTCCGATATCCATATGTTAGCCCCCTTCTCTTTGCTGCTGCAGCAAATATATTTAAATGTTTTCGTTGTTACAAACCCTATTCTATTATACTCTTCTCTTGACATATTGGATTCATTTAACCCTTTTAGATCAGCAGAATAGGCCTGGAATATTTGTAACAGCCTGCTTCTATTGATTCTATCTTTTGAGGCATTGCTGTCTGGCCATAACTCTACCGATTTGTCATTTGATAAGCCGAGACTAGCTCTTGCTTTTTCACCTATCCTAATCAATTGATTTTCGTTACGGCCACTACTTTGATTACTATCCATCTTTTTAGAAATAACTAGAACTAATTGATTTTTCATCGTCTTTTTTATCCCCCTCACTTTTTCTTATCTGCTGCTTTACTTTTTTTATCGGCTTTATCTATTGCACCCTTTATTAGTTTAGTGGCGGTTTTTATCTTTGACTTCTCGCCCTTGCCAAAAACGGTGACCAAATTCGTTATATCTACCTTGCCTCTATTTTTGTTATGAGCAAAATATCTCTTAGTTACTGACTCTAGATTGTTATACCTAGGTGATTTTGTATCAACTAAATTCTTAATTATCGTTTGATCGAAGTGTATAGCCAATAGAATGACGAGAGATTTTAAACCTGTTATATAGCCTTCTCTTTTTGATGCTTTTATATTACTCTTGAGGCTTTTAGTATAATCCTTATACGTAGATTTACACGCTTTGATAAATCCCTTTTTCCACGCATATCCGAAGGAGCGGTTAGCGAGCGCTACCATTCCGATCTCGGTTGCGGCTTTACTGCTTTGTATGTCGAGCTTGTCTAATATTTCATTCATATCTGCATACCCTTTGTCAGCAGAAGGTAAATTTTTGAAAGTGCTTTCAGCAGCTTCTACTAATTCTTTTGAATCTTGAGTCATATCGACTTCTATTATTTTTCCATCCCCATTTTCTTTAACCTCTTCTTTAACCCCTTCTTTAACTTCTTCTTTAACTTCTTTCTCTTCTTTTTCTTCGGCTGTATAGCTTGTACGGTCGTTAATACCAAGTGATTGGGCGCCTCTTTCCTCAGCGCCCTCATCCGTTGATTTGACACTATTGGCGTTATCACCAGTTTTGTCTGATTCACCCAGTGATATAACAGCTTCTTCATGATCCTTTAGCACCTTGTCTCCAACCTTTGCTATATATTTTTTCTCTATATTATCGAATACCCTGGTCTTTTTCTCTTCGGCCTCTTTACTCATGCCGGCATCTGTATCTTTAGCAGTACGTGAATAATTGGTGGTGCGGTTATATGTAGTTACTACCGTATCTTTCCAGGTTTTGCTATTCCTATCCATTTTTGACCACTCGCCCAAATCTTTGATCTTTGTGTCCTTATTTACTTTCTTTGTCAGGTCAAATATTAAGCATGAGTCGTCTGTTAAAGCTTCTTTCTCTATTGGCGTATCAATAAAAGATGGTAAATCTAAGCCATGGTCTAAAACAGCCCTCTCATATCGAAAATGGGCCACATTCCAAAAATCCATCTCTGACACAATAAATAGGAGACCATAATCTTTTATAAGAAAAAATTCAATCGGTCTATTATCTCTAAATACTGGTACTTGATAAGGATTATCTGCATTAAACAAAGCCACAGCGAATTGCCCATCAAGGCGGTTCACCACTTCCTGTACCATTGACATAGTGAATGGCTCTTTACCACCACTAGTGTAGTGTTCAAACAGCCTGAATATAGCTTCGCTATCAACCTTACCATCCCTTTTACACCCTAGATTTTTTATTATTTTATCATCATTTCTAATAATTCCATTGTGAACTCCAACCAGATTGCCTATTCTGATGGGATGATTGTTTGCATTTTCTTCCTTTTCGCCACCTGTACCTGATCTACAGTGGCCCAGATATATCTTTACCGGCTTGTCACATTTACGCCAAATCTCCAGAAATCCGCCATATGTATCTTTGCTTTTTCCAAACTTTGATAGAAATGTGCTAGCTTTATCACCTCTTTTTATTCCTACATAATTACCACCCTCAAACAATATTGTGGCTCCGGTGGCATCCTTACCCCTTGTTTCAGTTTCAATGAGTAACTCTTCCGTAAAATAGCGCATTATCTTCTGGCGGACGTCCTCATCCTTCTTATTCATTTTGCCAAAGGCAAACGCTCCTACTATTCCGCACATATCTTATACCCCTCCCTCTTTATCTTTCTTCTTTGTCATTTTCTTAGAGATCTTTCTATCTTGTGGACACTCATTCCTTAATGATTCACATATATATTTTACTACCCCATCGACAGCCTGACTATGTGGTCTATATATTGCTTCGCCATCTAAAGTGTAAATATTTTCTCTATATTTGCCAAATATAAATCTGAATAGTAAGCTATATCCTTTCATCATAATTTTATTTGGCTCTACCTCAGAATTTGTAAGCATTATGTCTATTCCCACACCTTTTGCTCTCTTATAATCAAATATGGGAATTATATCTGTGAGATTATAGAAGCTAATTGACATTGTATCAATTAATATCCTATTACCTGTTCTATATTTGTGATACGACAGCCTAGATGGATATTCTTTAGAGAATATTTTTATAATTGTTTTTAGATCTTTTTCTATACCAGAAACATTTGATTTTTTGATACCATGGAATGTATAATTTATGAATCTATTACTCTTTAGTTGTTCATAAATCAACATTGGTAATTCTTGTACATCTTTAATACAAGATTCTAATCCCTCCGTTATAGAGAGGTTAGAATTGTGAGATGTATCATATATGAGCGGCGGTTTATGAATATAATAAAAATAGTTCGTCTTGGCAAGAGGCGCAGAAAAATCCATACCATCAGTACCCATATTAAATAGAAACAGCATTAGAATGGTTGCTATCTGATTATTTATGGCGGACCGTATCTTTGTTTCGTCTCCTTCTTTAATTATGTCGACAATGCTTTTTAAGGAGGCTGTGCCCTCATGATGTCGAGACTTTTTAAAGTACTCGCTATTACTTATAGACCCAATGCAAGGCGAACCAACTGGAAAGGGGCCTATGACAGCAGTTGATATCCCGCTTATCAAAGCCTCTCTTTCATACGCATTTCTAAAATACTCTAACCTTTTATCATACATAACATTCTCCTAAAGGCAGAAAGCAAACTGTTGGCATTTACTACAGTCTGTATCTCCTGTATCTTTACATTCCGAACATAAGGCCCCCTGGTGATACCCGCCCCACAGAGAACTTTGTGGCCCTTTTTCAATATCAAAACAATACATTTTGCCACTAATAGTATTAATTCTTACACCTTGATTGCTATTAAGCTCAGATTTCTCTACACTGGTACTATAGAATTTGTTTTCTTCAACAGCCTTATCTATAATACTTGCTGTTGATGCAAATATTAGTAGATCAAAATTATCGAATTTATGGATATGGATCGAAGGGAAATCTGAACCTTTGAACAACGTGATATAATGCGGGCAGTCTAAATTAGTAAATGCGCACGCATATGATCCAGTCAATTGTTTACTGGCTTCTTTAACAGCAGAAACAATGCTTTTGCCGTCAGCTATATACATATCTATCAGCCTAAATATTATTTCACTATCAACCAGGCCCTCGCGTTCTATATCGTCGTCATAAGCAGTAAATAATACCTCATCGTTAAATATTATCCCGTTATGAACTCCAATCGTCTTATTAGCTACGATCGGATGATTATTTTCATTTTTTAGATAGGTACCCTTTGTCTGTGCTCTTGTATGGCCAAACGCACATCGAAATTTTTGCTTCGGTGTGATTTCAAGTAAGACCTCATTCAAATTATGTGACTCCTTAAGTTTAGATCCCTTTTCTTTATCTTTAAAAATGTGGGCCATGGTATCAGTTACAACACATAGACCGGATGCATCGGTGCCGCGCTCCTCGGAAAATTTTAGCAAACTTTTTAGTGTGTCTCGCAGTTGTAAAGTTTCGAAATATACTAAGTGATTGCTATTCCCATAATATACCATTCCAAATATTCCACACATATCTACTACCCCCCTAATTTTACAGCGGTACCACACTACCGATTGAGTCAGACCACACTACTTCGCCTTCCCTCATCTTAGTGTTAACAAATTCTTCTATTTCATCATTATCAACTTTTTGATCTATTTCTTCGTCCTCCGTAAGAACTCTGTTTACTTCGGTTATCCATTCGCCTAGTGTACGACAATCTTCTATAATTCTCAGATCTACAATTTCATTTAGCTTAAATTCAATATGATCACTTTCACCGATTTGTACTTCAAGATCCCTCTCTATGTCTTCCCATGTGTCGCCATTTATTCTTCTTAACGCCGCTGGACGCTCAGCCAACTTTATTAATACATCATGTGCTGGGCCAAGCTTCATTAGTATACCTTTTAATTGGCTAACTAAATCAAGACTCTCTTTAATATAATCCTCTTTATAATCCAAGATCCCATCGGTCTTACTAAGCCTATTACTATCGCCATAATCTGATAAATTATTCATCAGAGCTTCCTTCATAGCCTTTGCTTTCTTTAGCCATTCCTCTTCACCAACTTTTAATAGACCATAGCGACTAATTTCTACCGCTTTTATAGCTAAGGCATAATATAAACATGCAAGCGCAGCATATATAGTTGGACATAGCGTGGCATCAGCTGCTCTCATTTCAATATGAAATCTATTTATTTTATTCTTGGATACAAAACTTGTACGATTATAGTTTACCCATCCATATTTACACCCGCCCGCATTTTTTGCTACTTCATCCACAACTGTATACATATCTTTTGCAACAGGTGATATACCTAATACGCTTACTCTAAATTTTTCCCACCGAGTCATGTGCTCTGGATCATCTAATGCGATGGTCATCCATGTAATGGCGTTTTGATATCTTCTACATAGTTGATGAAAATTTGCCAATATGATCTCTGGCATGTCCTTTTCCATTTCGCTAATTACGTTCTCACTTTCATAGTAGCTTGCTAACAGATGCATATGAGCACCACATCTTTCATTTAAATATCCACCCATGCTTACTGCTTTATCCAAAATCTTTTTAGACATTGTATAGAATTCCCAGTAGTCTACTCTTCTACCAACAGTTATAATTTCCAGACCCTTATCGCCTAACAGTGATCCATCTGTGGTTATAGAAACTACACCGCTTGGGCTTATTAGCCCATAGTGATGACTTGGCTGAAATTCGTCCCCTAAGATTTTTCTTATGGTTTTTGGGTCGCTTTTGGGGTCATATTTCTGGCGGCATGTATCGCAATTTCTTCCAAATTTGGTACATGTAAAGCATGTGCTTATGAATTCAATACAACATGTGCCGAGACAATTTAATTTATAATCTTTACATACTTTGCATTTTTCCTGGTCACAACTTTCTTGCCTGTTAGCACACGTATCGAGGCATGGTGTAGATTCGCAATTTTTATAGTTTTGGCAACCCTTCCAGCAGCCGTTGTCTATATGAACACATGGGCATTGGACATTATCGCCTTTACATTTACCCTTTTGTTCCTGTAGATTGAATTCGAATTCTATTCCGACCTTTAACAGCTTTTTTAACGATTGTTTCCAATATCTTGTATCATTTGCTGTTAGAGCCGCTTTGGATGGGTGGTTATAGAATTGCCATTTGTTGCGGTTATCTTTCATCTTTTAACCTCCAATTTGTCTCTAAGTTTTTGCTAAATCCCCTACCGCTACTAATATATGAGACCATATATTTAAAATAGTCCATTATGGATTTAGATCTGTCTTTAAATCCTATCATTTGTTTTACATCATGCATTATTGTTCCTAACTGAGATGTTGCTTCACCTATGTTCTCTGACATTATAATATTCCTTACCTTTTCTCTATGAGGTAAATTAGGATATAACCCATGCAATACTTTGTAATCGTTTAATATGTCCATATTTCTATAATTATCCGAATATTTTCTTAGTCTGCTTGTCAAATCTTTTATTACTACCATATTCAATCCTAATATACCTTTTGTTAATAATGGATGCCTTAATAAATGGCCACCGGGGACTCTATATTCAAGCGTTACATGATTTGATCTATGATCACCAGCTTTACCGTATTGGCTGTTCTTTATTGATCGTCTACGATAATCCTCTGATCCCTCTGGGATTATTGCTGGGATACCTACATAATAATCTAACACACTAACCATTTTTTTCAGAAGGTTATCGTCTCCTTTATTCAGTCTATTTTCTGCTAACAATTTATCTGATAGCCCAAAATGGATATGGAAACCAGCCGTATGGTTGTCGTTATACGACGAAGCTATTAGTGCCATCTCTTTGTTTCTATACAACATTCTATCGCTAATGTGTTTGTAAGCTCTTATTAATAGGTCTCTTAGATTTGCCGTCACTTCATCTTCATTAAAGCCAGGCCTTGGTCTTAGCTCGGCCAATCCGCAATCACTACCAACATCGCCATAATGTGAGAAGAAATGGCTTGCCGATATATTTGTGCCTGCCATTTTATCTATTAAAAAGAATTCTGGGTCACAGCCTATTAATATATCATCAACCGGCTTTATCGTGCTGAACTTTGTTATGTCTATTTTTTCAAATGTATCTTTACTTACATACACACATGAATCATTATCTATAGCGTCACCATGATATGCGGCGGTGATTTGTAATGGTATCGATCTATCGTCTTCTGATTTTAAGCATAAAAAATGCCCGGTTTTAAAACCGAGCGACTCTCTTAACGATGCTGGTATTCTAATTAATCTATCCTCTATTGTCCCAAGGGGCGAATATGAATGGGACATAGATTCAGATACCTTTATTTTTAACTTCATAGGTATCCTCCTTTATTTTGTATATATTGATGCTTTTGTGTATATTGCTACTTTTGCGCCCCCCGACCTCATTAGTATTCTCATCCTTTCTTTTTCATTTTTCTTTTTCCATTCTTTCCAGTCTTTAATCTGTGGATAACCTGTCATATCCTCACAGATTGTATAAACTAGAGCTCTGCCTTTGGGAGTATTAATATAAGACCTTTTATATAATCCGATATCAACACCCTCCATTTGATCAAGCATACGTAAGAGCAACCTCTCTGACGTCTTGCTTAGATCGAGCTCCCATATTTCTACTATAGCTTTATGATTTTGTGAGCTAAGCTTTGCTCCAGGACAATCTCCAACTACATATATACATAAGCCCGAAATTTCTATTACTTCCCGCTTACCCCCTGCTGGTAAAGCACAGGATAAGTATTCCCCCTGCCTTAAAGTTCCATATACTACTAATCTCATCTCTTTCTCCTACCTTATCATTTTCATTTGCAAAGATTTATATGTAAAAGATCTAGCCCTAAACTGGTCTTTTAATATCCCAATATCTTTATCAACATAATCATAAAGGATTGCATCGGTTTTACCTTCGCAGGTTCTCTGTATCCTACCGACAGCCTGCTCAACTCTTGCTCTCTCTCTAAATGGCAAAGCAATAAACCCTCTATTAAGTTTTTGTACATCAAAACCTTCGCCGAGCAGCTCGAAAGTTGTTATTAATACTGTTATTTCATCTGATTCTAACCTTCTGACTTGTTCATCATTCTGATTTCTTGTATAATCACCGGTTGCTATTCCTGTTTTCGGCCAATATTTTAGAACCTTCTTAAGTAGAATCTCACAGTATTTTTTTCTTGTACTTATAACAATACAGTAATTTCCTTTTGATGCTTCATTTGCAACGTCGAACGCAACAAGATTACTACGTATCTCGTTTGGAATGATGATCTCTCTCATAATATAATGATAATCGTTATCTTCCCATATCTGAGATGATATTTCTCTTACCTTTACTAGTGGGGTTATTATATTTCCACGCTTTTTTACTTCTTCTCTTGTTATGACAGCGTTGGGTCTACCTATTGAGGCAAACATTATACCTTCAAGCTTGTCTCTTCTATAAGGTGTTGCGGTTAATGCATATAAATAATAGCTATAGAAATATCTTAACACTTCCATGAATGTAGAAGCTGGCACATGATGTGCTTCATCTATTATAACTAGCCCAAACTCCTTGCCAAGTTCAGGGAAGAACGGCAATCTTCTTACGAGCGTTTGAATTATGCCTATTGTTATTTTATCGCCTATTTTCCATTTACCCCGGCCTATCAATCCTATATCATCCTTGCTGATAGTGGGAATCATTGGCGGATCTTCTTTATTTCCAATAATTCTTTCTTTTACTTGGTTTGCTAAGCGGGTGGTATGGGTCATCCACAGCATTTTTTGTCGGAGTGCCGCAAAAACGTCTAGCCCAATTATTGTTTTACCAGAAGCTGCTGGCGCAATAAGCATGCCGTTTGGGTGTTTCAGTAGATTAAGTTTTGCTACATTTTGATATGGTCTTAGTAATATATCAGACTCAATATTTTTTAGTGGTTTATCTATGACTCTATTATCAACAACGGAAACACCGTACCCTTTGCCAAGGAATGTTTCTTCCATTGTCTCTAACATTCCACGGGGAATTATTATTCCATTAGGCGTCATTTTATAGAGCTCTAGAAGCCGTGATATATTTCCAGTGTATCTCTTATGCTTTTTGGCTTCCTCAAACTTGGGATTTGGAAATGTTAGCCGATCGATCAGCCAGCTAACAATTTTATCCGGCGGCTCTACAAGCTTTACTCTGCTGCCTATTATTATCCTCATTCAAACATTCCCCTAATCTCTTCCCCCCATTCGTCATTGTCTTGGTTATGAAAGAGTAGTGTACTTATTGACTTTCGCTTTTTAGCTTTATTTTTTTCACCAGAATTTTCGCTTTGACCATGGTACATCGCTCTCATTATCTTCTTTATCTTCTTTGCTATATGCTTCTTTTTTCTTTTTGGTAGATGTTGAAAAAAATAAAGCTAAAAAAAATGGCTACCTATTAGAGGTGGGTCTATGCCGGACCAGACACTGAATATTCTACTTGTTTCTCTTATGTTTAGAGCAGTATTTAGCTGTCGCAGAAAAATTTCATAGCACGATACTCTTTTTGAGAGGCTAGTCCCACATTCCGCTTTGTCATATATTGAACAAGCTGATGGTCTGCAGAACAAAGCACAGAACCCCTCAAATGTACGGAGTTGCCTAAGTATCTGTAAGTCTGTATCTCGCAGCATGCATACTTTATATATAACATGATGGAGAAATTTCGGCCTGTTGGCCTCAAAGAGATTTGTGCAAAAGCCTGGTTTGGGGTTAGGACAAATTCCACATATCTTACAAACAGCGTCTATAAAATTTTTGTTACGATCCTTTTTGTCTTCCATTTCTATCCTTTAAATACTTCTTTTACTGTTCTCCCATCTGGCAATTTCCAAAATTTCCAGCCGCTTCTTCTTACTTTACTCACCCCTTCTGCTGCGGCAGATAGAGTTTCATATTTTGTGATACCTACAAAAAAGCCTCCCTCCTTTACTTCTAGATAGTAAGGCACACCCCTTGTTACACCATTTAATACAGTACCTTCCGGAATTTTGTTTTGAGATTTTACCTGCTCTATCTTTTCCTTGACAGCAAAATCCTTTTTGCTCTCCACTACTTCTCTTGTCTTTTTTAACATACGAAAAAGGCTATCAAGCGATAGTGTTATTTGATTTAACCGCTGTTCAAACACATCCATTCTTTCATGATCATTTGCGGGTGGTAGACCAACTTCTGCAGCCTCTCCTTCTGGCCCTTCTTCCCCCAATGCCACACACCTATCACCATCTTTCACAATGTGAGGCTCCACATATACTTTTTCTGCCGCTGTTCCTTTTCCTGCCATTGTATAATTCCTCCTATCACTCTCTTTTTCCTCTATTTTTTATATAGTTTATATTATTTGGCTTAGCATCCATTATATCTTTTAATTGATCAAAAGAAATCGGGTAAAAATTATTACAATCTACTCCTACATCATGTGATTTACCGGTCGCTTTCCATTTACAATGGGAATGAGCGAAGCAATGCCAGCTATTATAATGAGATCTCGGCCATGTTTCCATTTTATAATGGCACACCGTTATATGATATTTGTTATGTACTATTAGTTCATGTACATAGCCAACATATTCAATTAGACCTGGGTACCTTTTGGCGATCTTCATTATGACTTTGTCATGGCTTCCTCTTATCATTATGTGTTTGCCATTCAATCGCTCTATTATTTCTATGGTTCTGTTGACAGACCTCCAAGAGAAGTCGCCATTATGGATTACTGTATCATTTTGACCTATCACCTCATTATGATTAGAAATTATACCCTCATCATGATCTATAATGTTGTCAAATGGCCTATTACAATATTTTATTATGCCGCCGACTTTGCTGGTGTGGCCATAATGCTCATCTCCTGTGATAAATATCATTTTATTATCCTACTTTTGCTCGTGCTTTCTTTGTCTTCACACTCATTACATTTTCAGTGATCTTGGCCTCAGTATCTTTGATTGCTCTTTTCAAATTGGTTGAATCATTCTTCTTGGCATAGGCTTTAAGATTTTTTAACGCTTTCTTTCGCCTCTGATTTTTTCTCTCTGGAAAATTTTTCGGTCTCATTTATGGCCCTCCATAAAAATTTAGGGGTGTAGATATCAAGGAACCTACACCCCTGGATAAAGCAGTGGATTACTTTTGTTATATTATACTATACCTTTTTTATACCTCTTTTTATACCTTTTCTTTTTCTGGGATTACCAGATCTATCGCTGCCTCTTCTTTTCATTTGTCTCCTCCCGGATAATAAGCACCACCTTTATCTTTCATAACTACCTCCTATAGTCCTGGTAAGATATTTAGGGGGTTAAGGTTTTCCCTAATCCCCTAGAGTTAATTATCTCATGTTTGCACGCAAAAATGAGTGATCTAATTATTTGTTATTCTTTCCGCTCTACACTTGCTGGAAATGCATTGACCTCCATACTTTTTACATATTAATAGAATTTGGCTACAGCTTATACATTTCTCGCTTATAAGATTTCCCGTTGTGTTGCACTCTTTAAGTTGTTTTCTAAATGATTTATACATTTTAGTAAGATTTCACTGGGCCAAACTCTCCGCCGATGTGGTCGTCTGGACCATAACCGCTTTCTGGATAATAGCTTCCATCTAGTATAGGGTCATAACCTCCACTGGTATCAGGTTCTGGGATCATATCTTGTTTTTTCCATTTTCCCATTTATTTTATACCTCCCTTGTGATATTCGTTTAATTCTGTTCTTTCGGGCGGTATCCAAAGCTGGTGTTCATCACGATCATCCCATGATGTTTCACATTGTTAAGCTCCCAATTACGATAGTAAGCTTCTATATATACCTCTTGATTCTTTTTGAGATGGTTGCCTATAGCTTCCGCAACCTTATCTGAAGCATAGCAGGGAACCGAAGTAATTTGGTCTACATACTGCCCATTAGCGTTCTGTACTCTATGAGTAACAACTAGATTAAAAAATGCCTGTTTCTTATGGCTTGTTGGATGCTCCGTAACTTGCGGATCATCTTCCAACTTTCCTATAAATTGTGTCTTATTCAAATTCATAATTTAAGCCTCCCTGCTATATATTATAGAATATTTTTTCGATTTTGCTAGATATTATTTATACCTTACTTTTCCACCTTTGTTAATACATAACACTCCCCCGATTGATCTTGTAATAAAACTTTATCTCCTATTCTCTTTGGAAGATCTATCCTACCAAAATCTCCACCATTATCGTAAACTATATATTTCTCATCTCCTGTTACGCCACCACAATATCCACATTTACAATGTTTTGAATGTGTCCAGATATGAGAATTCCTCCCGTCTAGACCTATTTTGTTTACTCCCTTAGGCAGATGCTTCATTGGCTTTTCCTCCTGTCATCATTTTATCGATAAGACTTGCCATTGTGTCATAAACCCCTCTCCATCTTGGCATTGTAAGTTTATATTTTCTCTCAGCCTTTTTGAACTTTATCTCTCCTAGCTTTTCTGATACTGTTTCTCTTTCTGTTTTAAGAAGCCGCTTCAACGTATAACTTGGCAAATCTGCTGGGTCTGCCTTAAGATGTTCTAGCAGACTGAATGGGCTAAGGTTAGCCCTGGTCGCAAACCATATTTTGTTTTGTTTTCTCACAATCAGATTTATGATCTTACTACCACCGCTCTCTTTTACATTTTTATGATATCTCACTAGATCGTTTATTCCAATCCTCGCTGCTTCGATTGTAATAAGATTACAAAGCAATAGACTCGGCTCTCTATCAAATCCTAGCCTTACCATTCGATCTACATCAGCAGTGCAGATAGCGTCGGTAGCTTCTCCTTGTAGAGATTTTATGCCGTGCTTCTGCTTAAACACAGTGTTGCCAAGGAAATCCAACAGCAACTCCAAATTGACATGCTGTTTTATATCCCTATAATCGACATTTCTTTCCACGATTCTCATTAGATTATATGCCAATGCAATTACTGGGCCGGTATGGCTTTTAACACCGGTCGCTTTTCTTACTAGCTCCGCATGCTCTTCATTTGTTGGCTTTGGGAATACTCTGATTCTAAAGTCATCTAGGCCCATCTCTTTGATTTGTGGAATCTTCTTAGCATTTATTTGCTCTATTGCGTCTTTACACATCCTATTTGGTGACCCCATTTCCTTAGCCAAAGCCTCTTTTGCTTGTGGTGTATGAAAGCTAGCGATGAATAGAGTATCTCCATCAAAATCTAAACTCATAGAGCAAAGACTGTTGCCGCTTGCTCTTATAGTATATTTGCATTGAACATCGTCTGTTATTTTCACCCATTGTGGCCTGATGGATACAAACCCAAGACAGGGAAATCTCTCAGCAAGCACCACATCACCCGCCTTTATCTTTAGATCCTTTGCCATGTCCCTATGGATCTCAATAGTATCTTTTGGCAAATCATCAGAAAGAGTCACAGTTGCGTGGGAGGAGAATGGATATCTTACACACATTCCAAAGCTGTTAAGATCGCCCGTTTTGGAGCCCATGGCTTTGGTTACGTTAAGGAAATATCTACTAATTGCCCTCATTAGGTTTATTTCGTCGTTTACATTTCTTGTCTCAATAAATTTATGAGCACAAGCAACGATGTGGTTGACATATATGCCTACCATACTTAAACCCCATTTTCCGGATGGATGCCTCCAACATCTACGCATAAAAGCGTTGGGTATAAATATCTTATCATATTGATAGACTATTTTATCTTCAGGGTTTTGTACTTCTTGTGGTAATCCCATCAAAGATTCTTCCAGATTATCTTTTTCTACGATAACCTGGAATTCGGACGGTAATTTTAAAACAAACCCATCTGGCATAAAGTTTTCATCTAAAACTGTCCCCGCTATTCTATCTGGTGTATGGAACATCCCATCTGTTGTATCAATGAATTTTATATCTTTTACATCTATTACTGCTAGATCACTGTCTACGTCCCCTTTTACAGATCTTAAGATCTTTATCTCATCGGCAATAATATTAATACCTTGAGCATGGGATAAAATTTCTTTTGTTATCGGATTGCCTGGCCCAAATCTGGTTGTTAGAGCCTTCAACTCGACATGACTGAATTTTAGACCAGATATCCTCTCTTCCCTATTGTTTGTGATAACCGTTCTATCGCCCTCCCATAGTTGGTCTTCAGGATCTTTTGTTACCCCCCAAAATATTTTACCAACAATTGCAGAAAATTCTCCACAATATGTATGGATTGCCCACGTACCGTCTCTTGGAAAACCATAGTTTTCGAGGGTTGTTTCTATCTTTTGTTTTTCTTGCTGATAATTATCTTCGACCACGATAGACCCTATATTATCTGGATATAGGTTATTTGCCAATGCTTCAAGAATTTGGCCATAATTAGCTCTTCTCTCAACGGACATACCGCCAAACATCACATCAATTGGTATTTCTTCTCCAGTTTTTGGATGGATTGCGACTCCCAAATCTCTAAATCTTATTACACCCTTATTCCCATGTAGATTAGAGAATTTGCTGCCATCTTTGAGAAATCTCTTACCTTCAACCACCATGGTGTGGACAATTGTTTGATCTCCGCCGACTTCTGTTAATTCTTTCTTTATCTTAATTACTTTGGCTTCTTCGCACTTTAAATCCATTACTACCGGGACATTATCATTGGAAAAGCCCAATTTGTCACCAGTGGCGACTTTTTCGCCTTCTTTTATTAGAAGTTTATCGCCATAAATTGCAAATTTCCTTGTCACCGTGTGAAAAAGACCCTTATGGCGACTATCTACCAAAATCTGATCTTCGAAATTCAGAGGGGTATCCAAAATCGCAGTTACCATGTTCCAGCCTTTTCTGGAAATCCCCTGGTTAATCAAGTTATTCATTGAAACAGATCTTATTCTTGGTAATTCGTCACCCTTCATGGCAAGAGTGGAATACAAATTTCTTTGTGGGTTGTGGTACATTCCAAACGGAGTTAGCTTTCTTAGGTCTTCCTTTAGAATCACATTTCTATCTGCCAGAACCCCATCAGATAGCCCAATAGAAGTCCAACCAAATTGAGAATAATATTTCTTATTTTTCTTGACCTGATATTCAAGCCTCTGCTCAGGATTTGATATTTCATCGAATGTTGGATCTATGATTACCAACCTGCGATTCATAATCCAACTATGCATGTCTGTCTCATAAAGCGGCATTGCATTTACTATACCGTTGACTAGCTTTTGATAAATGTTTACTATGAATTGAACATTGTCCGAATCAAATGCTTTTATAACTTTGCCAATAAAAGATGCGCCGCTTTCAAGGGATGGCATTATTATATTTATATTCTCACATAGCAGCTTTTCTATTATTTGATGATAATTCAGTTCTGTTTGTGATCTTTCCAGCCAATAATTACACATAACTCTGGTTATATCGTTATCAACTATCAATTCTAGACCGTGATCACTTATATGTGGGAGTGGTATACGAATAGACTTAGAGAGATTATCTCTATCAAAAGTTATCCATAGTACATTATCAATAACTTTTGCATTAAATTCGACACCAGATTGTGTGTAACCTTCTCGTCTATTAAACTCCCTCTCCACAGCTTCTACTAGCTTATCCATTCTCTCTTTGATAGCTATTTCCAATCTCTACCCCCTTCCTTTGTTTTAGAGGTTATCTTTTAGAAACTAAGCTACTATCAAAAATACGGGCAAGAGCCGCGCTGCTGTTGTTTATATCTTTTTGAATAGATTGAAAAATAGAGATATTCCTACTATTGTTAATGTCGATATACGGAAAATATTTTGAAAACATTTTCAACTTGCTGCGAACATCGTCCGACATTATTACGCTACGAAAGAATATAGATCGAAGAGCAGCTATAGATCTCTTCGTTTGAGGTGAAAGTGCTGATCCTTTATTCCATAGAGTTACCATGCCATAACTTTGCCACAATTCTGCTAGCTGTTGTATACCACGCCTATTATCGCTGGTATTATTAAGAAAACCGATGTCTTGTCTGTGCAACGCTATGGTATCAAGTGCTTCTAGTTTTCTTATTTGCTCTATAATGTGATTTTTTTCATCGCTATTTAGGGCTAAAAATATATTGTTAAATTTATACTTTGTTCCATTAGGGACAGCATTTGTAGTAAGATATTTATTAACCTCTAGCCATATGACCTCAGCCGCATTGGATATACTATTATTCATATCACAATCGCCAAGATTAAAGAAAACCGACCACATAAAGGCCATCATAGGATTCATGGTGCGTAACCATGCTGATAGTTCTTTATTGTCACAATCCCCCAGCAAATATTTTCTATTGGAGGAGTTGTTAAATGGAGCAATATTTCCATATGGTATCCTTACTATAGCATTCCCATTTGCCATCATTCTGCTGTCTCTGCTCCACATCCCACAAGGACCAATGAAGTATGGATGGTCTATAAAAGCATTGTATACATATCCCACGCTGGTCAGACAAACCGGCACAAGATCGGAAAAGAATTGTCTTGTTACCCCATTTTTGACAATATCGGATAGTAGTTCTGACTTCATGCCAAGATTTATTATGAGCCGCTTCTTTTCCACTTTTCTAGTGACATTTTTCTTAATATCACTTTTATATCTAAAAAATAAAGCGTCCATTAAAATAAATTGGTTATATGGGAATAGGTACAAATTATCTAAATATCCAATATCGCCTTTTTCCGGATGAGCGCCTTTTTTAGCAGAGCTTTCTATTACTATTATTCTTTGGCCTCTTCGAAACACGGTGACCTCCTTCTATTTATACCTCTTCCTCATGCTCTTCTTCTACCTGTGCTTCCCTCCTCATTTCCCATGTGCCTATATCTGACCTTTCCGGCCTGGGATTTGCTGTACGGACAGGATTTGTTGTACGGAGAGGCCTTGAGGCAGAAGATGTTGATGAC
>Ga0209977_10000143_pt1 | contig 26892 bp, 25 predicted proteins | sample SumtaG_2_FD_183113 | JGI IMG/M metagenome (GOLD analysis project Ga0209977, IMG submission 183113) | Deep subsurface microbial communities from Indian Ocean to uncover new lineages of life (NeLLi) - Sumatra_00607 metaG (SPAdes) (version 2) | ecosystem: Environmental > Aquatic > Marine > Oceanic...
TGTGAAACATTTCTGTCAAATATAAAGATCTCATACAATAATATAAACTTGTTTACTGAGCTAACTTTCTTTTTTTTGGGTAGGTGCAAATGATAGTGCTTATATTTAAATCTTTTGCTACGCTTATTTTTTAAAGAATTGCAAAGTATTGGTTCCAAACTTCCATGTAATTTCCAAACCATGCATCAAGCCTTTTAAACTGCGCCTTAAAGAACATTCCCGCCCCTCTTAAGGTGGGGTGATTCTTAGTTTCTTTGACTAACAACCGATACGTTTCATATCTTACTCGCATTTCAACAATATATCTGGGAAATTTACCAAAATTATGTCTAAACACGCGATAATCGAGAACTCGCTGTGCTCCATCCGAAGTCATCATACTCTTTTTAAATGTCGGATAATACAAATACTTCTTTTGAAAACCCTCTAATAGATTATTGGTGGTTGGAATGTTTGGATTCCGCTGATGGGCAATAATCTTCGGAAACCACGATTCTAACTGCTTTAATGCGGTATGAAGTTCACTAATTTTTTCTCCTTTTAACTTCTCCACAGTCATACGCACGATTTCTAACTGAATATATGCATCAGTCTCATTTTTTGATTCAATAAGCTTATAACATCGCTTTAAAAGCCACCGCCACTCTTTAGGGACGGGTTTTTTTGACTGCTTGGATAATCCCGCAAATGCTTTTACATGCTTTGAAACCGCCCATTTCACGTGAGTCAAGCAATTCTGCTGGATTATATGCTTAAAACTGCGGGTTTTGAAAAGCCCTCCTAAATTAGTGGTGCAATCCTTTACTAACCCTTCAATTCGTAATGCACGATTCTTTCTTCCTTCCATCAGCACCTTTCTTCCCGCGCTCGCCCCATGTTCGGAGAGATTTTCGCGACAGGAATAAATTTCGTGTTTACATCCACGGTATCTATTGTATACATTTTTTCCCCCCCAATTCTCATGTGGATCTCATCATACCCCCAGTGCCCGCTTGAGGGAACAGGAGTCTTTTTTAACATTTCTCTGAGTGGTTTAGCAACTTTATTGACCCAATTGATGATGGAAGATTTAGAAATGTCTATTCCAAAATCTATCTTAAATGCACGCTTAATTTGTGAGGGCATCAATCCTTCCATGTAATGTTGTCGTGCTCTACGCTTGTAATTTTCATGGTAGTTGCCATATTTTGGAGCAAGCTTTGAATAATCTGGTGTTATTTCACCACAATTGCGGCAGTGTTTCCGATGGATGCGAAATTCATATCTTCCGAATCCCTCATCTAAGATCGCAATCCTGTCATTAAATCCATTTTTTTTAAGCCTTGTGCCACATTTAAAGCAGTGGGTTTCTTGAATTTCTATTATATTGGCTGCTTCAATACTTAAAGTATAACTATCGTTTGAGATCGCTTCTTTCTTGCTTAATTGAACGAGAAGATCGCGAGTTTTTGGTTCAGGAAGATCTGGGCAAAATTTATAAAGAGTGGTTTGTTCTATCTTAATGGGAGCAAATTTTTCACTTAATTTGGTTACTAGCATGATTAAATTAAGGAAGAAGCTCCCTATAAATCTTTCCCTTATACAAAACTATTCTTCGCTGGAAATCAAGGTTCACTCTTTTATTTCGACTGGAAGATTATCAGAACACCAGATTAAGATGCATATTATGATCCAATCTTCTCCCCAGCACTGAATTTTGCACCCACTCCAAAGTTAAATAAGGAGAGGATGTTACCATCCTCTTCCTCTTTTAGGAACCCCGCGTGCAAGTTTCCCTGCACGGGGCTCGCGCCTTGATACTCGAAAGATCCGTTCTTGAAGCCATCTTACGTGTCCTTCACGTCCATTGGTCTGTTCAATGAGTTCACTCATCGTCTAACTTCTCCTCTGGTTATGATCTCTCAATACTTTTCTTTCGTCAAGACCTGTTTCGGAAGTCTGCACCCTTTCAGGTTGGGTATATCTGTGGTTTAATTAATACCACAGCCCTATCCGAACCATTACAGCTCGGCTTTCGCTTTTTCCTACATCCTTTGCCCGCTGAACCATCCCCCATTCTCACGTCTGGGATACCACTACTTCATGTGGGATTCATCGGGTTTACCAAGTTCCTTATATCCGACGTTCAACAGAGCCCTTAGGGAGGCACTTTCCCCCGGTTGCGTAACGGATGACAAAGAAATGAAAAAAAACCATTCCTACCTGGCAACTCACCATTTTGGTCTCGGCGTATCAGCTATATTTCGCCGATTTATAATAACGAGGTTTATCGCACCTTCACTGTCGTTTCCCATAGGCTCCTTGGCTAGCCCACAGCCCGCTTTATAGCTAAGCGCTGACGGTACATTGTCTTCAGAGCTTCACACATCATCATTACTAATGATGCATGTCTGAATAGCCATTATCGGTCATCTCGATATCAGTCTTTGAAAACCACCATTATGTGTTTTTATTTCCAAGTTCTGTATTCGGACATAAGACTTTCTTGTCGCACTTTTTTCTTTATATATACCTGATATATTTAGTGTTTAATATCAAATTACAATAATTTGGTGATAATATGGTGTTTACTAAAATAAATAAATTAAAAAATGTAATTACCGCAATGATTACACCCTTTAATGAAGATTTAGAATTAGACGAAGAAAAATACCGAGATTTTATACGGTTTCAAATCGAAAACGGGTGTCAACTATTAACTATGGGAACTACTGGAGAGAGTGCCACAATGTCCCATGACGAGCATCACAGGGATATGGATATTACGGTTGATGAGGCCAAAAGAAGTGATAAAAGTCCATTTGTCTTAGCAGGGGCAGGGCGTAATTCTACAAAGGAAGCGATTTCTCTTTATAAACGTCATGCTACTGAAATTATTATTGAATGGGAGATAAAGAGATAATTAAAGCAATAAAAGGGTGAAAAGATGGGAACTAACAGCAGATTTGAAGAGTTTTATAACACAATTCAAGAGACTTATTCTCAGTTTTTGGATGTATTAAATGTGTATCAAAACTTTGATTCTATTATAATCGTAGGTATTCAAGTTCAATCAGATTTGAGAGGTTCAGGTATTGGAACAAAAATAATGAATGAGATTGTAGAATTTGCGGATTCCAACAATAAAAGCATAGTATTATATACATCAGAAAAATGGGGTTCATCTCTAAGATCTTTAATTAGGTTTTATGAAAGATTTAGTTTTCATATCATTCAAGCTATTAATCTGGAGGGGTATTAAGCAAATAGGTAAAAAATTCATTAAAAAGCTTGTGAAAAAATTTATGTAAGCTTATTAAGACTTTTTATTTAAATTAACTTTTACTCTCTGTCGAATTGCTCTTTCTGGTAATATTTTATATTTTATGAAAATAACGATAACAATCGCTACAGCAGCAATCGCACTAATAATTATAATTATTAATACGGATGAGGGTGGAGCTCCCTCTGACGGTCCTTCTTCTGGTGCTTCTTGAAAAGTAAGACTATAATACAATCCATCGTTATCTTCAATTTTCATAAGACTCTCGTTGTCAAAAGCGTAAATTTGATAATAGACAACTATAAAGGCAGGCTGCATTGGTATCGTACCTATAAATTTATTACCTCCAGAGGGACTCATTTCTACAATTTTCCAAGATTTTAAAGCGTCAGTTGAATAGAGCAAAAACACTTTATCAATTTCTTTATCATCCACAACAGTGACTGTAATGGTTGCATCTTTTCCTTCAATTGCTGTAGAAGGAATAGGAGTGCCAATTATCGGAATTTCAGGAAATTCAAGATTTTTTAAATTAGATTCGTTTAGCATCTCAATGGTAATTGGAATTTCATGCATTAAAGTTGTTCCATTCCAAATCATTATTGTCCCAGTATAATTACCTTCAATTATATCAGAAGTATATGAATAATTTAACAATAATAATTTTGTTTCTCCAGCTGTTAAGTTAATGTCTGAAATATCTGAAAGTAAATTTAAAACTTTACCAGAAAAGCTCAGATTTGTTGAATTAATTTTTAATCCAGTAAGATTATTTTGTCCTCCCGCTTCATTTATTGGTAAACCAATTGTTAAATTACCACTTTGTCCATCATAAAAGAAATTCGATTCATTTATTTGAATAGGAGCTCCTAATGTAGCGTTTCGTTGCTCTGTATTGATGTATATAACCGATGTATTTTCTTCAAACGGAAGATCCACTCCCACAATTTCTAAGGAATAATTAGTGCCATCTGGGTCTGGAATTCGAATATATTCAGGATTCGCAGAAGGTCCGCTATAATCGGCGTTAATTAAATTAACCATCTCGTTTGTTGTATAATTAAGACCAACAAGTAATGTAGTTTTATTTTCGTCCCATAATCTTAAATCGACATTAGATTGGGCATCTCCTCCTGTTATAGTAGTCCATACATCACCTAAAGAAGTTGTTATTTGAGTCCAGGCATTTGTACCGAATTCAATTAAAAAACTCCCAGCATTAACGATTAAATTAGACGCAGCATCTATTATTGACGCCAATCCCACATAAAACTGAGATTTTTCCAGAGCTAAATATTTTCCATGCAAATAACATTTGAACTCTATGGTGTAAGGTAATAAACCAAAAAAGTCTGATGGATGTCCAAAATAATAGGTGTTAAATACAAAAGTTTCATCAGGATTTAAATATTCAGACATATAATAGCGATGTAATGGGGTATTATCGGGTGCTCGAATAGTTACGGCAACAACCAGATTTCCCCCTAATGTTCCTGTATTTTTAATTGATATTGACCCAGAACCTACACTGCCGAGAACTATATTTGGCGAATTTACATCTACAATTTGAATTGACATGTTCTCAAAATCTATTGGGGTTATGTAATTATCTTGGATAAAAGAGACAGCCTTTTTCAATATAATCGGATAATTTTCGAGTTGATTTTTCAATTCCAATATGGAGATTATTGAATCTGCTACTTCTGCTATTATTGCGCCTATTTTAACTACTTTAACAATTCCAGAAGCAACTTCAGTGGCGGCATGAACTGTTCCTGCTACAGCACCTACAGAAGCTCCAACACCAGTGGCTGTTGTAATTATAGAAACGGCTAAAGAGATTTTTGAAATCACATCAATAATTTGTTCTACTTGGGTTCCTATCTCTAATCCTAAATGTACCATATCAAATTGAGCTTTGATATTATGAATTGAAGATGTAGGATATATTGAACCATCATGAGTTATTATATGAGAAATAGATCCCTTAATACCTTGATGAATATTAGTCCTAATCGACTCAATAATGCCTAAAATACTCTCTATATCAAAGGAAGGTAAATCGTTCGGAATACCATTTAACCAGTTAACCAAATTAATATATTCTTGTTCCAATTGATTGAGACTCGATTGAATATGTAAGATATTTTCCACTAAATCATTCGTTTTTAAGAAATCATATATCTCCGCTTTAGTTACATGGAGTTCGTCTGTTAAAAATTTACTTATACCAGATAAAAATGTCTGCAATGATGCAATACATCCTCCTACTAGTGGATTATCTAGGGCTAATTCCCAAAAGAAATCTATATATTGTTCAATTTGATCTGCGGGAGCTCCAGTTTCATCCATATATTTCTGCAATTCGATCTTATCAATAATATTTCCAAATGCATACCTTCCTAAACGATTTACAATCTTTCCAATAATTTCTCCAACAGTGAAATCTACACTATCGTTAATGGTTGTTGATATCATCTCAGAGACTAATTCTAACGAGTATTCTATGCTATTTCTAATCTCATTTTTTAATTCTAATATCTCATCTTTAAGCATTCTTTTCCAAATAGGATCGTCAGATTCTCCAATTTCGATTTTAAAGAAGTGTGTAGGTGCATATATAGGATAGGTTGCCATTAAACCGAGAGAATCCTCTGCTTCAATATAATATTTGATGTATGTATTATATCCATAAGGTCCTATTGTACCGGAATATTGCGATCCTCCTGAATATGTCATTATCTTTGATTGCCATAAACTAGTGTTTGCTTTATACCATAGTTTTACTGTGTTTAAATTCAAATCATTATCAATGACATTTGCATTAATCGTTATTAAATCGGAAGTTATAGGACTTTTCGGATTAAAATCGATGTTGATTATTTCTGGTGCTGAGTTTTTATTAAATTCATTAGTTCTAATAAAAATATCATAATCCATGTCTGGATTACCAAGGTATGCAATAACAACAAAGCTTGGTTTTGCTTTAATCCTAGTTGATTTAAAATAATTACCTCCAGTAGAAATAGTATCGAAATCCGACCAACCCGTAATGTTTCTATATCGTGCTTTAATAATGCCATTATGAGCATTAGCATATATTACTTGATTCGAATTTGGATCCCATTCAATCCACCCATCAGGACCAGTATTAAGACCTGATAAAGGGTCTAATCTTTCATATGGTCCCATAATTCCATCTCCTTCATCATTGGAATAATAATATCCATGTTTATCTCCATAATAATCTTGGCAACCGTAGACTATGCCATGGAGTATATTATTCCCATCTACCGTTATACGATTATGTCCATCATAATCAGGAGCTCCTATTGTCTGGGTTGGTGAAAAAACGCCTCCATTTGTATTATTACATACTATTGTAAAAAATCCATTGGTTACTTCCATTGTAGTATATACATAATCATCTCTTGTACATGCAATAAAACCATTATAATAATTAAACTCGCCGAATGGAATCTGCGAAATTATATGATAATTACCGCCAATATCGTTACCATAATAAGACCAATCTCCAGGTTCGCTAGGTATATATTCGCAAGATATCTGAAAATGTGTGATATTGTCATATGTATCAATCGAAATAAGATTTTCTGAAAGATGTCTATGAATTGGTGGTAAGATATTTGTAATATTAAGAATGCTTGGTGTGGTTATCTTGGACCTTGTATAAACGAAGACATCGTAGCTAGTTGTTGTATTTTTTGCGAACATTAATGAAACCTTTTCATTTCTTATTACTCCTATATCATATGTTAACCAACTGGAGGGGCCTGTAACTAGAACTGGTGTATTAAATGTTCCATTTGAAGTACAAGAATTATTTACATAATATAATTTTAAATCACTTGTAGAAAATGCTATATGGATTGTTTTTTCATCTGAAATATCGAATCGAAAGTCATTTATATCATAAGTAGTATTTATTGCTGTTATTTGGGAACTAAAATTAATAGAAGCTAAATGAATTTTTTCAGCATAATTTTCTTTTTCATTATAATTCTGTGGATTCTTCACATTAACTTTGTTATTAAAAAATAAACTAAAAGTTTCATTAAAGACAAGAAAAAACAGCAGAACGCAACATATTATAGCACCTTCATTAAATTTTTTATTATGACTTATGTTCATTAAAAATTCCCTTTAATTAATTTAAATTAGGTTTTGATTTGATAAATATAGAAAAATATGAATTTCATATTTATATATATTTTGATAGTTATACCTTTTAGGTATCATAATACTTTTTTAGATTAAAATATTTTTATCAATTTCCGAAGTGCAGAACATCATCTTTTAAATAAGAAACATAATCAATTTCTTAATTATGACCTTGCTGATTCGGATTTAAAATTCGAGAATCAATTAATATCTGATTCGAAAGATGAGATTGTCCTTCAAGATAAAATACAGAAACTAAAGATAATATCAAGAACTACATCGATTTGTTTTGTCGAATGAATTCTTGATTTTGGAATCCACGCCTCTACTCCTGAACCAAATTCTATTAATAGTGCTTTATCTGTCTCCCCTTTAACTGTCCCACTTACCTTACTTACCGCATCATCACTAATGTATTCCTTCTTCTCCTTTAACTCACTATTTATAGAACTTGTCTGATTTATCTCAATTATTTTTGGTTTTGTAAAAGATTTTGAAGTTGCAAATATAATTTTTTCATCTAAGACATGGGTTAATAATTTCTCGAATATTTTTATTTGAGCCCAATTAAGTCTTTTTACATAATTTCCTATTTTAATTTGTAGAACCCTATTTTTTTCTTTGTCTTTTTCTTCGAGCCATTTGAACACTATTACTGTGTTTTCTCCTTTATATTTATGAAAAGTACTCCATGTGTCCTTTTCTTCCTTTAGTACTTCGAGTATCATAACCATCTCTTCAAGACTAAACTTTGTCTTCTTACCTTCTCCCAGAGACGGTTTTTCCCAACTACTATCAGTTTTTGTTTTAATAAACTGAAAAAAAATAGCTGGTTGTTCTTTTGAGGAACTTTGGAAAATTATGGCAAACTTCTGACCAAAAAAACTATAATTATGATTATCTACCATTTTTCAATACCGAGTTAGTTTATCAAGGTAGGTGTTAAATCTATTTAAAGAAAAAGACATTACCAGATTATCAGTATTTTTTCCTTTAAAAACACTTGTTTATTATTTTTATTAATAATTCTTAAGAGAATAGTCTTAATTATGCACGAGATACAGAGAAAAAGGACGTATTTGTGTATTTTCTTCCTTTATTTTGCCATTTTTTTTTATTTAGGGATTATCCCTTCAAATATCGATAATCTACTAACAACCCTAGCAGGAATCTCGAATTTCGGAGTAAGCTTTATAATAACCGCCGGATTAATTTCGGGAACTGTTAGCTTGTTATTGTTTGGATATTTTAGTGATCATTTATCTCAAAGATTTGGAAGGAAGAACCTATTTTTACTTACAAACTTACTATGGATAATAACTATCGGAATTCTCAGTTTATCCCCCCACTATTCATTTTTTATTGTGTTTTATATAATTGCTGCTATTGGAAGTGGGGCATTTCTTCCAATTGGATTTTCTATAATTGGAGATTTATTTACTTCAAATGAGAGAGGAAAAAGATTCGGATCAATGTATGTTGGATTATTCTTGGGAAATGGTTTTGGGGTTATTTTTGGGGGGTTGTTAGGCTGGAGACTTGGGTTTGTTATAAGCTGTATCATAGGATTATTTGCTCTTTTTGGGTACTTCAGGTTTAGTAGTGATCCTAAGAGAGGCGCTTTTCTGATTTTGAGCTTCAAGACTCCAATATGGTACAAGATTATAATTATAAAATCACTCCGAACTCGTTAATTCAATTGGTAAAGACCAAGACTGTAATTGGAATCTTAGCTTCTGTATTTTGCTCTGGAATTGCAACATCAACCCTCTCCAACTGGGCAATATTTTCTTTAAACCTTCAGATCAATAATAAAATGTTAACGATTTTAGTGTGTATTATTGCCGGAATTGGGGGAATCGCAGGAGCCGTCATTGGAGGTGAATTAGGAGATATGTTTTCCGACAATGAAGATCCCAGAGGTCGTATTAAGATCTCTGTAATAGGAATTATAGTTGGTAGCATATTTTTGTTAGGATTTTATCAATCTGCTTTTATTATATTAGGAGTAATTGGTAATTTTTTTGTTTTTTTCAGTCGTGGATCAGTTTGCAATTTATTCTGATGTATGTGTTCCAGAGTTATGAGGAATAGTAAACGCCTTAAACGGAGTTATGATAAATCTTGGAGGGATTGTTGGAAACCTACTTGTATCTGCAATTATCCAAGACAACATAGCTTTCATATCGATTTCAATTATGATTGTAATACTCATTTGGCTTTTCGGAGCCATATTTTGGGTAATTCCCTATTTCTATTATTCCAAAGATCTTGCTTCAAAGAAATTAAGAATAAAGGATCGAATAGAGCAAATAAAAGTTATTCACCGTTAAGTTTATAGATAAAAAGACTTATATTCTTAGTTTGCTAATCTTGAAGGTCGTATTAAAACATGCTGAAAAGGAAAGATTTTGATGTTTGATTTTTTATTTAAAAACTCCAGGTAAAAGTGTATACTAATGACAAGTGAAGTAGATAATATTTATGAAAATGGCTTTTCTGATTGTCCTTTTATTACTCAGTGTAAGTTACCTATAAACGATTGCTGTAAACTTTTGAGGTATAAACAATGTCCTGATTATATAAACCGATCAAATAATCTAAAATCTAGACACCTATTTTAACTAGAGGTTTGACGATGACAGTAATTTCAGATCTGTGTGTGAACAGGGTATCTTATCATTTCACTTAAATTATGATATGCAGGCATCAATATGTTCAAATCTAAAAAAGAAAATTCCCTATAATAATATGTCAAATAAATATTCTAAGGTAGAAGTTTTGAAAGGTCTTCGGTCAAAAGATATTGAATTAATGAGATCTCTTATAAATAAAGAGATTGTGAAAAATCTGGGATTTGTAGAACAAGAGAGAGTAAAAATAACTCGAAACTTAAATATACCTTTAGTAGATATCATTAATGAACCTGACGACTTTCATGGATACAATTTTAAGCCATTATATTATAATCTTTTCGGAGATGAATATGTGAGAGCTCTTTTGGAGCTGGTAGGAAAGGATTTTAAGGGATTTGAATATCATTATATGTGGATATGGAACTTAAATAAGTATTCTTTGCCAATCTTGAAGGCAAAACTTCAAGGGTCGTTATCTGAGTTGCAATTTAATGACAGAAATGAATTCTGTTTAATTGTAAGCACTATAGGCGGTTATTTTGGAAGTACAGAATTACTCCACTTTCTAAATAATACAAATCATTTTGATATTGTTTATACTATGACACCATGTGAAAATGAAGCAATTGTTTATTTATTAGAAGTTGCTTTGGTTCAAGTAGCCCTTGCAATAATAGAACATATAAAAAGTAGCGATATTGATGACGAAAATGCGGCTAAAACGCTCCATCAGAAATTAATGGATCTATTAAGAGAATATTTTATGGAAGAAGGGCGAATTAATAATGCGGAGGTAATTTATTTTCTCCTTAATTACATTGATAAACGAAAACAATTGTTCTTGCTCTCATCAACAATTAAATCTATCCCTCAAAGAATTCTTGATGAATTTTTAGGTAATCCCCAGATGAGAAACCTAAATGAAATCATTAAAAAAGCTTTAAAATAAATATTAAATATTTAAGCTAAGAACATCTTGAGGATTTAACGAGGAGATTTGCTAAAAATTTGCTAAAAAACTAACGATACTTAACTTTTTAATAATAAATTTCCTATATCTAAACATGTTAGAAACAACTAATTTTAGAAATGCAATTTTATTCTCTTTATTACTAACTATTTCCATATATCTTGGAACCTTTATCCCCGTAGTAAGTTTCTTTTTCTTACAACGATTTTCCAAAGCCAATCCCGCCAATAGTTATTTGGTCTCAAAAAGTCTTAGCGGAATGAATGATTTTGCTATTCCCTCTTTCGGATTCTAATAATTATTAATCTTATATAGAGGAAGAGATTAAGCTACATGAATAACTAGAAAGTTAACTAGAAAGCAGATTTTAGAAAATTAGAGATTTTTCCAATGTCATTTGCCATCATTTTAAATTTCTCATATTCTCCTTCAGACCAGCCATTTACCTCAAGTAATTGAGGAATCCAACTAAATTCAAACGTATTTATCAATTCTTTGCAATACGCAATTTTATGATAATAGTCATTCTGTACTTGTGTATTAGTCTCAAGTAAGGAAAGACAATCTCGATAATTTACTAAAATTTTTTCCAATAATTTCTCTTTGTTTCCATGTAGACAGATTACCACTATTTTTCACTAAAAATCTATTTTAAACAAGAATAGAATTGAATATATTTAAAGAAAAAATACCAATTATCAACTTAGTTATAATTTTGGGAACCTATATTCTACAACTGTTGACTTATGTAGTTTTTGAATTGCTTTTTCATCTAATTCGAGATTTTGAGCACCTAAAGCGACTCCTTCCTTAGAATAATAGTAAAGTCGAAAATGATGCTCATAATTAACCACGACTAGATAATGAATTGGTGAAGCCTGAGTCATGCTTAAGATCTTCAATGGTCCACCTTCGCTTATGATCCTTTCATTTCTCATCCTTAATACCATTACACCTAAAGGTTTCTTTTCTCTAAGTTCTCTTTTTGCAAAAAAGATTAGTTGCTTGATTGTCTTTTTAGGGTTTATCATGATATTTGCCTTCAATATATAATTGTAGATAGTTCCTATTTAAATCTTCATAACATTACAATATCATTGATTAGATGTATAAAAATATTTGGAGAATTTTTAAATAATATATTATCTTAATTTCTGAGGTCAATTATCTTAAATTCTCTTAAAATTTTTGGAAATTTTATTTTAATTCATTCTCTTATTTTCCTTAATCTAATGAACTTCTGAAGAATAGATAGTTCAATTTAATACAAATAGCATCGTCAGGAAGATTTTTATAGTCCATTGATTCAATATTAGCTGTTGCCATGAAATCCCAGATAACTTCTTCTTTATCCGTTATGGTGTTTTTATTTTTCTCGAAATAGTCCAATGTTATATGTTTGAACTCTTCTTTACTTTCCATTTTTCTATTCACCTACTTTTATTTTAATGTGTTCTTTAAAAAAAAGATTTAACTATCTAAGTTTTGTAAATTTTGAAAATTTATAATAAAGATCTTAATCTTTTTCTTCCCTTTATTACCACTATCAATATCAATGTTTCTATATTTAAACTTTATCTGCAAAAGTTTACCAAAGTAATTCTTATTTTGTCTAGCCTTTCTATATAGGATTTTAGCAAGCATTCATAATATTCTTCACTTAAGACGGGTTCCCCTACCATATTAAATAGAGGAGTTTTCCTGATCCTGCTAATTTCAGATAAAGAAGGATATACTGTGAAAATCCACTTTTTTTCATAGTGTGTTTTTCATATGGAGGTGTAATTAATTTCCTAGACATTACTCCTATTGGGGGTATTTGCATTTATTCTTCTCCTGGAGTGTTTAAGACAGAACAAGAATTTGATTTTATCAGGTTAAATAGATGGCTCAAAAGTTATAATATCAAGCCCTATGGTTTTAAAATTGAAAAAATTGATGGGAAAGAAAAACCTACCTTTACACGCGGATTTCATGCATCTGGTCATGCGTCGGAGAGCGAATTGGAATGAATGATTGATAAAATCGTTCCAGACATTATAATTCCTGTCCATACGGAGAATCTAGACTGGTTTAAAGAACAATATGGTGATAAAGCAAAAGTCTTACAGAAAGGAGAAAAATTTACAGTATAATGACAATTTTTAATTTTCTTATACATTAAATAAGTAAAGTTCCTATTTGATTCCATGTATAAACTCTATTAACCTTTTCATTATCTTGAAGATTTTTATTCCACGGTTGATCATACAATAATAATTTTTTATTCCCGTATTTTCTTATTGCGCTCACAAGATTAGGATTATCATCTATAAAGACATCATAATCCAAAGTTAATTTCGAATCATAAGGTTTAGCTTCTACATGGATGATATTTTCATAATGAGTCCGTTCTTTTATATTAAGCGTATTCAATCTCTTTATCAAATTACTTTCGAACCGAAGATTACGAGCAGTCACAAGGTCTACATTATGCTTATTAACTATTTTTTTAAGAACATGTGGAGCATTTTCATCGATAAGAGACAAAGTGTGAGAATTTTCATATACTTCATCGAATATTTTATACATCGATTCTTCAGAAATATTCCAATCTTTGAAAAATTCCCACTGTTTTACTTCTTCTTTAGCATAGTTGGTTTTAAACGTTTCATTGTATATTTCACAGACTTTAGGAATCATAGTAAGTATAACTCCATCAACATCTACTGCTATTTTCATAATACTTCATCCTCTTCTTTAAGATACATATATATTATCCCCAGAATTCGCCCCTCTGGAGTCAATCCAAATTGTTTTTGTCTTCCAAGTAGAGGTTTATCATAAATCCAATTTCGTTTTTCAAGATATGACAAGTGATGACCATACCTTACTTTGATTTTTTTATTATCAGGGTCTTCTCCTAGTTCTTCAAGCAAGTTCTTAAAGGAAACCATTTCTCCTTTATTTGAATCAACTACACGTTTTAGAGTAACAATCACATCTTTCTTTATATCCTTTAGAATCTCCATTGTATATGACGGAACGTTAATATTCTTATAACTTTCTTCATCTTTTTCATACGAAATTCCCTTATCTTGAAATTTGTCTGTAATCTCTTCCTTTTCGATTCCTTCTTCTAATAATAAATTAACGGTATAGTGTCGTGCATCTAAATAGAAAAGATGAATAATTTGCGGATAAAATGCGGCAACGTACATAGCAGCAGATACGAATAATTTTGTTGAGGTAGAAATATTAATCCATATTTCTTTGGTTCCTTCCTCTTCCACTTCTTTTTTAATTATTTTACATAATTCCTCAATTGTTTTTTCTAGGGTAACTACATTAGCTTCCCTCACGATTGGCATACAAATTTTTGTGCTATTAAAATGGTCTTCTAGTTTTTTTACAAATGTATTTGCAATTTCAATAAGCCTCTTATTAGGATGGTCTTCTTTTCTGATTTTCTTTACACTTTTTAAAAGATAGATAACATTACATGAATGCTCACTTACTCCTTTTATTACCCTATCAAACTCAAACCCCACAGGACAGATTTGCACTTTTCGAGACATTTTCTTACCTTTTATTAGATCATGTAATTTACTAGAATAGTAAGATAGTAAAGATTTAAATCTTACCTTTTTCTATAGTATTATAACCCTTTAATTCATTGATTAATGAATTTATATGGTCTGTTAGTTTAAATATAATTAGGAATAGTAAAGCAAAAAATCCGGAAGAATATCATGATTGAAGATCCATCAACAAATAATTTTAACAAATTGTTGTTACTGAGCCATATTATAACTCGGTGTGATAGACGATTATTCTTGGATTTATCGAAAAACAAACCTAATTTGTGGTTGAATCCTGTTCGAAAACCGGAGAAATCTAAAAGAATTCCAATACCATCTGATATGTTAAAAAAACTTGGAAAGGATTATGAACAAAAAGTATACTCACAACTAAAAAAACTTAAGGAAACGATATTCAAAGAAGTTAATGGTAATGTTGGCAAACTCAGGTTAAGTGTAAGTGAATTTGCGAATTTATATAAATTATTAGAAGAAGATCCTACAAAAAATATCGTACTATTAGAATTTGAATACCATATTCCTGAATTATTTTTTCGAAACCTCTTTCCTCATAAAGATAACATAAATGAAATCCCAGTTGATTATGGAAATCAAAGACCAGATATTATAATTATCGGAAATACCATTAATAAATATAGAGAAGGTGTTTTTGAACTCCTTTCCGATGGAGGCTTTCGAATAATCCCTAAAGATGAATTAATTAAAAGATTTGGTATCAGTATTTTTGATATTAAAAAAACTCAAGAGGAAAAAGTAGGAAAGAAACATTTTGTTGAAGTTTTTTATTATATGTGGACGTTAGCTGTATTTTTGAAAGTAAATAAGTTAGACAAATACTTTTATGTACGAGCAAATTATAATGGAGTTTTTCCTGAGCATGAACAAGATAAGTTGAATCTTATAACACTATTAGAGGATGTGTTAGACCTTGATTTTTTAACTATTATAAGTTGGGAAGAAGCAAGACGTATTTTTTTGAGACTTTTTAATAAAATTAAAAATTTATGGAATAGAAGTCCATGTTCAATTGAATCAATACTATTAAATATCCATCAAGGCTGTGGATATTGTAGATATATTGAAGATTGTAAAAACTCGTTAGGGTGTACAGGATATAGTGATCCGGCTACTTGGTCATTAAGATTAATTCCCTTCACATCACCATCGATAGCAGAACAATTAATTAATGATTATGGATTTATGACTATTGATGATGTTTTTCAAAATATTGAAAACATTACGGTTGGAATAATACCAAAACCTCTATATCCTGAATTACCCCTTTTAAAACTAAAAGCAGAAGCCTTAATTGAAGAGCGTCTTATCTATCCTCAATTTAATGAAACACATTCATATAACATCCCTCAGTATTCTCCTATTGCATTGAATTTTGGGGTAGAATATGATACAAATAATGATAGAGTGTTTGTTGTGGGTATCTATTTGAGAATGTTTGTGTCCAAAGTTATTAGGTACCATAATAGATTTTACAATTGGTGGAAAATTTGGAAGGATGTGATACAAAACCCAAGGTCTTTTGATGATATCTGTGTGGAATTAAATGAGCATTTACTTCCAGAGATCACAGATGATAGTGCAAAGAGGTTTTTTACTCTTTTAACATCATTAAAAGGGATTGAAATCAACTTAAAAGATGAGAAAACAGATGCTGGTACTGAAATTATTTATAAATATTCGCAGATAAATAAGGATCTCTCAAAGGAAAGTGAGGCAGAATTGGCAAAGAATATGATTTCACAGTTAAATACTGTTCTTGAAGTAAGTTCTATTATTGAAGACTATATTGTTACCGAAGGATATCAGGAAGGAACTTATTATGGTCCTAATACCAGTCTTCTCTATTGGGGAGAAACTCAACTCAAAAATTTTGAAAAAATGATCGAAAGAAATTTAGATGATATCATAGATGACAGTGAAATTAGAGTTTACTATCAAAACATCTTATTATATTTCCGACCATCTGATACTGAAGTTGCAAATCCCTACCAACATAAAAAATTATTTGACGTACAAAGATTTGCTGAATCGTATGTAGGTGTTCCAGATATCATCAATTACACATGGCATGGTATAGCACATAAATTATTTAATCTTAATTTTAGTCTTAAGCATTGGATCCCTCACTTCAATTTTTTAGATTTAAATAATTGGCTACGCTATCTTTCTCCTGATTCATCTACAGAAGAAAAACAGAATATGGGAGATGAAATTGAAAGACAACAAATTATAAAGCTCAGGATGATTGACAAGATACGATATAAATTTCAAAGGGAGGGAAATATTGCCATCTCGAAGAATGCACGCCCTATAAATAGAACAAAATATAGAAGTGCTACCTTACCTTCAGATTATCATGCTATAGCTCATGTATGGTATATTTTCTCGTTAAGGACGAGCGCATTACAGATGCGGGAAGCTGAGCATTTTCGGACAATGTTTCCTGAGTTTAGTATTGGGAAGATGGCAGCAGCAAAAGTATCCGGTTTATCAACAACATCTTATGGAAGTGAGAAGGGGATTAGTTATCATCTTTCGATAAAAGGGCTTTCGAGCAATATGAAAATTAAGGAGAATGATCTGGTCCTTCTTATCCCTAACATTAAAAGAGATTTGAATCCTAACTTCGAGTTATATAACTGGATTATCCAAATTAAGTCAATTACTTGGGATTCTGATATCAAGGGGAACCGAATAACTACTGAAGTTACCCAAAAAGACGTTTTTGAGAATTGTAGACAAGAAAGGATCCCTTCTCAAAAAAATTGGTATTTATACCCTACTCAGTTTGATGCATGGTCAAGCAAACTCAATAATGCACGTAATACAGGTTTGTTTCAAAGGGAGAATTTCGGAGCTTCTTGGTTGGGACATCGTCTTTCATATCTCTGGAAAATACGGACAGACCCTGAGTTATTTTGGCCTTCAGAATGGACTTTCACAACACCTGCAATTTATCTATTTGCCCCTGATTTATTACGTAATCATATCAATAAAACATCATATACTGAATTACTAACCACAATTTATCCTTGCCCTGATCCATCTCAAGAAGAAGCTATTAAAACTTCGCTTAACCAAATAATTTCGGCAATTCTTGGTCCACCTGGTACTGGAAAATCACAGACTATTGCTGCGTTAATTGACGAGTATGTTTGTCGTCGAAAACATGAAAAAAGAGAGAAAACCAGAATCCTTGTGACTTCTTTTTCTTATGCTGCTCTTAGAGTAGTACTTGAGAAAATCCGTGAAAAAAGTAGAGATAGAAATAAAAATCCAACGCTATCATCCCATATTCAAATGGTATTTCTAAGGTCTGAAAGTAGATCTCCGATACCACAAAAAAAAGGGTGTAGGGATGTGGACGACCTTATGAGAAGATCCAATGGTGCATGGAGGTTTAATGATCAAAAAAAGGTTGTTACCAAATCTAAACTATTAGAAGAACAACTAGAAGATGATTGTATTATATTTGCGAACGCTCACCAATTATATCGGCTTACAGAGAGAGTGAAAGAGGATTTTGCGTTTGACTTAATCTGCGTAGATGAGGCTAGTCAGTTACCTGTTGACCATTTTATGTCAAGCCTTCAATTTATCCACAAGCAGACATTAAAAATAGCAAATTACAACAATAATGGTTTATCAGGGTTAAAAATTAAAGATTTTAAGAAAATCAGCAACCTTCATTTAGATTCTGAGAATGATTTGGATAGTTTAACAAAGGTAGTAATTGTGGGAGATCATAACCAGCTTCCGCCTGTCATGCCAATTTCTCCCCCTAAAAAGTTAGAATCCGTTCTATCAAGCTTATTTAGTTATTATGTGAGCAACCATAAAATTCCAAGTGAACAATTACAGATAAATTATCGCTCTCATAGAGATATTGTTGAATTCACTTCTGGATTGGAACTTTATCATAATTTAAGAGCACATGAGAATAATGCGAATAGAATATTATCTGGAGATATAAATAATATAGACCAGTCATGGTTAAAATATATATTATCTCCAGAAAAAGTGATATGTTCACTTATCCATGATACCAAATTTGAGATTGGAATTAGTCCTATAGAAGCTGAATTAGTAGCTCATATCATTAAAGGATATTATTTGATGATAAGTCCAAGAAATAAATCAGAAGAAATTGACTTTTGGACCAGAAAAGTAGGTGTTGTATCCCCTCATAATGCTCAAGGAAGCGCAATCATTCAGAAGGTACTCCAATCACTTGAATCTCTTACTCATTTAGATAAAGCCGTGTTAATGAATTATTTGAAAAATACCGTTTATTCTGTAGAGAAATTTCAAGGATCTGATAGAGACCTTATTATCACTTCAATTGGACTTTCGGATATAGATAAAATCAGTAATGAGTGTGAGTTTATCTTTGACCTTTCCCGGTTTAATGTACTTACTTCAAGAGCAAAAAGTAAGTTAATCTTTATCTCCAGCAGGGAATTTTTAAATTATATTCCCGACGAAAGTAAACTCATTGAAAATACTTCCAAATTTAATTATTATGTTAATAAATTTTGTAATAAACACACAATCCTTAATATAGAGGATGAAGATAAAAAAGTTATACAAGTTGAATTTAGATATAAACAATAGAGGTATTGAAAATGAAAGATAAATTAAGAATAGACCAAAAAAGATGTACTTATTGTAATGGATTGATTTCATGGGATAAGAAGATAGATGGAAGATTTCCCACCCATGTAGATCAAGAAGGATATATAATTGGTGATGGTAGATGTCCTCATTTTAAAAAACCTATTCAGAAAGCAGCACCCAAAATCAATATCTTTCAAACTCAAAAATTTAACAGATTTAATCAAGATAAACATGATCCTACTTATGCACTTTCTATTTTCCAAGGTAGAAAACCTTTAATCCCTCGATTTTATATCGGCAAAGTATCCTTAGATTTGCATGTGTATAAAAAAATAATCAAAGTACCAAAGACTCATTTACAACTTAGTATTTGGAGGCTTGCACACACACTCATTAGAAGTTTTCTCGAGCAGAAAAACATAATATCATTTTTTAAAATTATTGAATCCGATGATAGAAATGAGGGATTTATACATTTGTATATAGTTCCAATATCGCAGTTTGATACTTCGGATATTAATAGCTTTATTTTAGCTTCACTAAATAAAATTGATTCTACATTCATATTTCCAGAAGATCTTATTGTAAATAAGGAACATTCTGAAGAACTGATTACTACTCAAAACATTGATAGTTACATTAAAGCTATTAAAACTTTCTTTGATGCATTGGTATATCGTATAAAATATAAAATAGATGAAGGAGAATTTAAAACTAGTGTCTACTACGATTTAATAGAAGATATCTTGTATTTTTACATAGATATTGATGTAATCTTTTACGGAAAAGGCTCTATTGCAACAAAGGAAGATATTGGGAAGTTTATCTTTGGAGAGCTTAAAGAAAAAAATAAAAAATATCGCCTTATCGAAATCACTTCTACTTCAGTCAATTCTCATTTGAACACTCCAGAATACTTAAAATTCTTAGAATATTCTCGAAATATGTTTGAGAATAAGGGATTTTCACGAAAAAAGGATGCTAATAATGATTGGACAATTAAAGATTATTGGGAAAAGATAAACCAGATAATTATACCTGAAAATGGTCTTATTACTGTTGTTGAAGGTAAAAATGAAAAGAAGTTATTCTTTCCATTATCAAGACTCTTTAAGAATGAGAAGAAGGACATTCCAAAGGAACAAAGAGTTGAAGGTATTCAAGTTGCCAAAAAAGAACTTTCAGTGATATTAGAGGAATACAAGACTCAGTTGAAAAACTATTCCCCTATAATTGAAATTATTCCTTTAGAGCAGATCATACCTAGATATTTTGATCTTACAGAAAATCCTATTGTCATAGAGTTTGCTGAAGGAAAAACTGTTTCAATAATGAGAGATATAAATGATTGTAATAAGTTAGATTCAATTCCCCAGGAGCTATTAAAAAACAAGTCGAATATTTACAAACCAATTGCCGGAAAATTTAATTTTTATATTGTACCAATTATCCCAGATGATTTAATTTCTAGAGAAATGGACAATGTTGATAGATTAATCAATGATATTAGATCTAGTTTTAAAGCTTATAACTTATCTGATAATATTCAAGTAAGTGAGTATATTCAATATAAGTTCAATAAACGAGATATTTTCAATAGAAAACAAAGTATTTGGGGTACTGTATTTGATATGCAAATTGCTCCTGAATTAAAAAAAATAAATCAAATAGTTTCTATTGAACAAACTATTATAATTCCATTAATCGGATTAAGAGAAATGGGAACATCCTCAAAATTATTTAAGTATTACTTACAAAACGAGTTTTATCGCCTCTTAAGGAAAGATTTGAGTAAGCTCAATTTTAGTGTGATTCAATCATTTTTAGTAAATGAATATAAAAGCTATAAAGGTTCAAAATTAGCCGTCATGCTATATAAAAATACTTTATTTAATATTGCTGCTAACTGTCCCAATTCATATATTAGTAAGCGAATTGAGAACGGAATTCTTTTTAAGTTTAAGTATCCATTTGGAACAAGAGATATAACACGACCAATAGAAAGTATCGAAATGCAAGCAGGGTTTGACGCCTCGAAAGTTGATTTTGTAGAATATTCTAAACCTCGAGGGGCTGTTATAGTTATGCTTGATCCTTATGGAAAACAAGTAAGGTCGAAATACATAAGAGATGCAAGAACCCATAAGGGGCTCATTAGTGAAAGTGTGATGAAAGATTTAGTTCTTGAAATGTTAAACCAGCAGGACCAATTAATTGATCAGGGGTTACAGCAAGATAGAGAGCTACCTAAAAAGATAATTTTCCTTTTTGATGGTAATATAAACAATAGGCAAAAAGAACTATTTATAAAAGTATATAAGGAGTTAATAGAGAGCAAAGAATATCCTACCTTACCGGAGTTCTTTATCTTTGAAGTTCTTAAATCTCATCCGATTCGTATGTATTTAGTAGGCGAGTCTAAGATATATGATGTTCCTTTTGGAGTTATGGCTTTATTAAATAAGAAAGAGTTTGTTATAAAAAGTCATATTTGGAATAAAATCAGTATGGCTCAACCACAGTTATATAGGTTTAAAATGAGATTGTCTCAGAGATTTAAGGATATAGAGCATTATACCATTTTAGATGATCAGTTAGTCAATATAGCTGTTCAGTTGTTCCAGTCCACTCTCTTTAATACAGGAAAAAGCGGAAGACCGCTAAAAGAAAGTTTTGTTATTCACGAGAGTCATAAGTTATCTCAGGAATTCGCTAGTAAAGCAGATTCTATTGGTGTTCTGTACTATAAGGATTAGGAGAACTAATAAACTAAATGAATAATACTATTAGTGATGATCTATGATAGATAAACTTTTTATTGAGAATTGGGCGCCTAAATACGTATATTCAAGTAAATTTAGTTATTCACATATTCTAACGCGTGTTCAAGAAGAGATTAGGAATGAAAAAAATCTTTCAATAGAGACTTTCGAAAAAATAGTAAGATGGAAAGCTGAGAGAAATTATAATAATATCATTTGGAAACAATGATAAAGCAATATTTCATGTCGCAATATCTCCAAGGGGCAAATATATAGCTTCTTCTTCAGATAAAGACATTAAAATCTGGAATTTTAAGACTGGAGGTTTACTGACTACTTTTAAAGGTCATGAAGATGATGTTACTTCATTAATTTTTGCTCCCGATTATGATAATTATTTGGTGAGTGGATCTGGTAGTTGGGAACTAAATGAATGTGCCATTAAAATCTGGGATTTGGATGATCGCAAACTTCTTGGTACTGAAAGCTCTCATTGGGAAGAAATTTCTTCACTTGCATTCTCCAGAGATGGTGATATTTTATTGAGTGGAGCGTTTGATAAAACAATTAATGTCTGGGATATTGAGAATGGCAAGTTATTGAAGACTCTAATAGGTAGTAAGAGTGCAGTTATTGATGTGGCAATAACTAATGATAAGGAGAAGATAATTAGTGCCTCACTAAATAACATTATAACGGTCTGGGATTTAAATTCAGAGAGAAAAATTAGGGAAATTATCAATGTTGAAGAGGATTTCAATTTAGAATCTATTGTGTTGACTCCTGATAGTAAGTTTATTGTAGGAGGGTTGCAAGCTGAATGTCTAAGAGATGGAGGGTTATTAAAGATATGGAGATTATCTGATGGAGAACTTATCCAGACATTACCGATTAAACAAAATTTTTCAGGGTATTACGACGAATTAGTCAACATAGCGATTTCTAATAATGGTCGTTTTATTCTATCAGCATCACAAGAAAGGATGGTTAAAGTATGGATGTTGTTTAAACATTATATTGAGGATTTTTAATAAATTCAATTCTATTTTGATAATAATTTTTCTTTATGAGTTTGGCTTATTTGCTCCCAAATAGATATAAAGTATATAAAGGAAATTAACCTAATTATTAACAAATCATATTTTACTATTTTGGCGAAAATAAGATGAAATCAAAAGCAAAATCAAAAATAATAATTTTAATCACTTTAGGAATCCTTATCGCTTTTTCAACATTAAATAACGATAACCTCAATTTTAATGCGGGAAATAGAATTGATTTTAATTTCGGGAACAAGAGTTTAAAAATCTCAGCAATATCGGGAAAAATCCATATTGACAATAATTGGACTGCTGCCGAGAGTGCGGGAATTTGTACGGGGAATGGGACATATTCCGAGCCTTATGTCATAGAAGATTTGGTAATAGATGGCGGAGGTTCGGGAAGCTGTATCTTGATTGAAAATTCAATTGAGTATTTTAGGATTGAGAATTGTACGGTTTATAATTCTGGAAGTGGATATTATTCTCATGCTGGTATTAAACTAGTAATGGTAAGTAATGGATTATTAATCAATAATAACGCTTCAAATAACAACATTAGTCATGGGATATATTTAAATGATAGTGATAATAACACGATTTCTGGAAACACCGCAAATAACAATTGGATGTCTGGGATAAGAATATGGTCTGGTGATAATAACACAATTACAGGGAACACCCTAAATGACAATATTTTTGGGATAGATATATGGGTTGGTGATAATAACATTATTTCGGGGAACACCGCAAATAACAATGCGAGAGGAATAGATTTAGCTGATATTGATAATAACACGATTTCGGGAAATATATTTAATTACAACACTGTTGGAATAGATTTATATTTCAGTACAAACAACATTTTTTCGGGGAATGCTCTAACCAATAATAGCATGCGTCTACATGGTAGTAACACTATAGTTTCTGGCAATATAATAGATAATTCTGGGTTGAGCATATCTGGTTCGATTGAAGAACTAGGGTCCCATACTATAGATAATACAAATCTAGTTAACGGAAATCCGTTATATTATTATGCTAATGAGGTAAATTTAGAAGTAAACGATTTTTTGAATGGGGGGCAAGTAATATTGGTCAATTGTAATGATTCATTAATATCAAACTTGAATGTTTCTTACAGTTCCAGTGGAATTTCATTATACTATTGTAATAACAACACTATATCGGGAAACACCGCAGATAACAACCATGATGATGGGATATATTTATATTCAAGTAATAATAATATGATTTCGGGAAATACTGCTAATAGCAACACCGATTATGGGATATGGATATCTTCTAGTAATAGTAGCACGATCTCTGGAAATAACGCAAATAACAACAGATATGATGGGATATGGATAGATGAAAGTTATAATAATACGATTTCTGGAAACACCGCAAATTACAATAGGGATGGTATATCTATTATTGGAACTTATGTGGGGATTTACAATATACTTTTAGGAAACACAGTAATAAACAATTCTAGGAATGGAATAATTATTGATGGAGTTTATAGCGAAATATCGGGAAACACCGCAAATAACAATGTATATGGGATAAATATATTATTTAGTAATAATAATACGATTTCGGGAAATAATGCAAATGACAACACTAAGTATGGGATATATATAGGTAATAGCATTAATAATATTGTCTCTGAAAACATCGCAAATAACAATGAGTTTGGGATAAGAATATTTTCAGGTGATAATAACACGGTCTCGGGAAACACCGCAAATAACAATGAGTATGGGATAGGATTATATTATAGTGATAATAATGACATTTCGGAAAACACTGCAAATAACAATGGTTGTGGGATATATTTATATGGTAGTGATAATAACGACATTTCGGGAAACAATCTAATAGGAAACGATGAATGCTTCTTGGAAGAAGATTGCCGAGATAATAGGTTTAGTGATAACACTTGCACTCGAAGACAGCCCATTCCAGGATATAATATTTTATTTCTACTTGGCATTCTATCCGTTGTAGTAATCCTTTTAAGTCAAAAACTAAAGAAATCTTAAATTCTATTTTTTTCCTTTTTTTTAATTGATCCTTACTAAATCTGGTTAGCAACCCATTTTAAATTGACGAGATTTTAATTTTATGAATTTAGGTAAAGTCTAAATTTAACTAAGGTTTATAGTATAGCTAGATTTTTTTGATTATTCGGTTCATAATCTAATACTTCTTTTAGTGCATTAAGTGCTTCAATATAATAACCTCCTTTGAAATTTTTTCTTTAAAAGTACCACAATCATAAGTTTTATAATTACAAATATCTTAATTAAAAAGTGAGTTAGAAATGAAAAGTAATAGATTAAAAATCCATCTTTCCATATTATTTTTAATTGTCATGTCTATATGTTATATTCCTTCCTCTAGAGGAGCATTAAATACAAGCTCTAACGGTGACACATATTCAATGCCTCATGTTTCTATTGGGGACGTACTTTCATGGGAAGTCACTCGCGATGAGTTTGACCCTGAACAGATTGGTTTAGTAATGTTATTAAAAATAATAGATATTAGTGAAGATGATTATTATTGGAGAATATATTACCTAGTCAAGCAACCTAGTGAGACAGGTTACGGGTCTATGGAACGTAGGGTATCATTAGACAAAAAATCTCCCGTTGATTTAGATGGTTCAGGAGGAGTGTTGTACCATTTTTGTCCTCTGCCTGTGGATGATTATCTGGAAGATTACATCAGTTTCTGGGCCCCTTCAGGTTATGAAAGTTCAGGAAATCGATTAGAGTATACATGGCGTTTAGGTATAGATGAGTGGATTTTCAGTAGGGACACGGGAATTTTAATTTCATACACAGAGAAGTTTCTAAATGGAACTATTTATTATCAATTGGGTGATCCTCCTGTTTCCAGTGACATTCCAAGCTTCAGTGGTGTTATTATTATAACAATCATCTGTATTTCTACAATTATACTTGCGAAAAAGACCAGAAGTAAAAAGCCTTAACTTCTCTTTTTTATTTTTTTATATAAAGGAAAAATGAGTGAGTTGAAAATTAATAATTCGTTAGGCACTCATGGGTTTTAATCATATTTCTCTTTCTTTATCAAAACCTTTGGACATTTTTTCCTTTATAAATATACATTTTAATTAGAGCTAAATTTTGGTATGTAGTTATGGTAAAAATTGGATATAGTAGAAAATCTATAAAAAGGCTTTTGTTGTTTGTCTTAGTTTCAAGTATTATTGTGTTTTCTCTTGTAATATTATCAAGTAATACAAAAAAGATATCATCCGGTAATAATAATGATCTCACCACCTCGTATTGGAATCTCATCGACTCTCCTATTTATATTGATGATATGAGCCCTAATGATAATTGGGAGACCACAGCATCCGAAAATCTCTGGTGTACTGGGAAGGGTACCCTCACGGAACCATATTTTATTCAGGATGTTATTGTATCTTCGACAGATTCAGATTGTATTAGAATTTTACATTCAGAGGTTTATTTTATTATTACTAATTGTATCATTTTCAGTTCTCAAAAATCTTAATTTTATTTTTTCTCTTTTTCTCAATTAAATTAAGAATTTTCAGTTTGTTCCTGTAAGAGAGTCCATTTTATTGCAATTGCGGTTACACACAACCCAGCAATTAAAATAGAACAATTAATCAAAATGAAGATTATCCAAAGAAAATTAACTATTATTGGTGTATAAGTAAGACTATAAATTGCCGTTTGAAATCTGATTGGACCAGAAATTGTACTAATATTAATCTTTCCTAATAGTACTAAGAAATTCATTTTTACAAAACCTCCTAA
>Ga0209977_10000144_pt1 | contig 26732 bp, 31 predicted proteins | sample SumtaG_2_FD_183113 | JGI IMG/M metagenome (GOLD analysis project Ga0209977, IMG submission 183113) | Deep subsurface microbial communities from Indian Ocean to uncover new lineages of life (NeLLi) - Sumatra_00607 metaG (SPAdes) (version 2) | ecosystem: Environmental > Aquatic > Marine > Oceanic...
GGCAGGATGCATTTACGCATGACTTTAGCACCAAAGAAGTTATCATTGGGTATAGCAGTTCAGACATCCATCCTCTCAGTTCTTGGGAGTCAGGAGAATATGAGAAAACGACTTATAAGATTGACGGTAAAGGCACTGTGACTTTTACTGGCCCAATCGTTAAAGTGACCAAGAAGGTGACTTTTGAGAATAAAGATATAGATAGAGATGTGCATAAAAGCCCACAAGATTGGCTGGATTTGCGGCGAGTAGAGGCTGACTTAAATAAAGAGGTGGAGAAAACAGTCCAGATCTGTCGTGCCTGTAAGGCTGCTGAATGAGCAAGCGTTTTGTGTTTTGCTGGCCCACAAGTCTAATATTTATATGAAGGTCAAATTATTATGAGAAAGCCTGTACTTTTAGAATCACTCATCGCCGAAGTAGAAATTTTGGGCGAGAAAATAATCAATGAAGTCACAGGTGATATGGAATTATACATAAAAGTCAAAAAGTGGCAAGAAGCAGACACTATTAATAAAAATGGTCGTCGGTATAGAAGAGGATTGCTTCAGCGAGAAATTGATATTGTTACAGAACGTATTGGGAAAGGCGAGGCAATTTGGGGCCATCCGTGTCACCCTAAAGATGGGCAGGGCAAGACTGATGAAGTTTCTCATAAATGGACAAAAGTGGAGATGGATGAGAACGGTATTTGTAGTGGTCTTGTAACGGTTTTGCCTACAACGACAGGAAAGAACATTCAGGTGCTTTTGAAATCAGGACCAGTAGGGTTGTCTACTAGAGGTTTTGGAACTGCTACTGAGAAAGAAGAAGAGATTGATGGAGTAAAGACAAAATTTCTAGATATCAATGATGACTATGGTATGGTAGTCCCTGGTGATTGGGTGACTTCTCCATCCGTGAGAGGTGCCGAAGGTCAAGCAGAGGCTATAATGGAAATAGAGTCTGAGCTAAATAAAGGTTTGGACTTAATAAAAAATACTGACGAAAAAAAAGGAGCTAACATGAAAGACGTTAAAGAATTAAGGGAGAAGCATCCTGATTTGGTGAAACAGGTTGAAGACGAAAAAGAGACTGCTCTGAAGGCTGAGGCCACAAAGCCGGATGAGAAAAAGGATACAGAAATCGCTGAATTGAAAACAACGGCTACCACGAAGGACGAGAAGATCACGACATTGGAGAGTGAAATCACGACTCTTAAAAAAGCCAGTGAAACGGCTCTTGGCGAGATTCGTAAAGTCATCTCTTCAGCTTCAGACATTAAAGGTGTGCTCCCTGAAACCACTGAAGACGATCCTGATCCTCTTCCTGATGGTGATCCGGTTTTAAAAGATGAGCTGAAAAAAGTCAAAGCAGATCTGAAAGTCGCTGAGGAAAAGAATGTCACTTTGGAATCTGAAAAGTCATCTAAAGAGACTACAGAAAAAGATAAAGCTGATGCTGCTAAACTTCAAAAAGACATGAGAGAAAAACTGGATGCTCTTCTTAAGAAAGATGAGTATAAAGTTTATGCCACGTTCATTGAAGAGGAAGTTGTCAAAGATGAGAAGATCATCATTAAATCCGTAGATGAAGTTGAAGCTGATGTGAAAACAGCATTTGAGAAGATCAGCAAAATTCGTGCCAGTGGGATGAAGGATGGAATTCTTCTGGATGGGATCAAGGAAAAGGGTCGTATTGCCAATCCAGAAGGCGGTACGGCTGAGGAGAACAAAAAAGAAAGAAAGGTCAAGTTACATGCTCTGTATCAGCAAACGATCCAATCAGGATTTAAGGGTTCGTATGACCAATGGGCCGAGAAATATCCCAAGCTCGTTGAGAGCGTGATTTAAATAGGAGGATTAATAAAATGAAATACAGTGAAGAGATAGGAAGTTTTCTTGAACGTCAGAAGAAATCACTGTTGCTGACGGATGGTGCTGATGAAAGCACCCATTTCCTGACGCCTCGGGAGCAGGCAGGGCAAGATTTTGTGGCTTTTGATAGAAAGCGCCAACGACCAATTGGTATGAAGGAAATGCTGTATGAAAATACCATTGCCTGGTTGATGGATGCTGGTCGTGGAATTCTAAAAAGTGAATGGATGGACTTGGTGACTGAAGAGGCTCTTTCTGAAGACACCACGACTTCAAAGATTCAAACTTTTACCACGAGTCTGTTGCCAGCGGTGCGGGCAATTTTTACCAATCTGGTCGCTATGGATTTGGTGAGTCTTCAGCCTTTAGGTGGGCCAAGTGGTTTTATCTATTGGATGGATCATAAGTACGTTTCAGATCATGCTGCAGATGATATTAATGCTGGTGACAAATTGGCTGATCATCAAGATGCTAAAACCTATACGGACAGCAAAGAGAAAGACACTGATGTTAAACAGATTGAAGCATCTTTGACATCAAAGCTGATTTACACGGAGATCAAAAAGGTTGCAACTCGCTGGACGATGGAAGCTGAACAGGATTTTAGCTCACAATGGAAGATGAATTTGGAAGCTGAGTTGATGCCCGAATTGAGTAATCAGATTATTCGTGAAGTGAATCGTAAAATCATTTCTGCTCTCTTGGCTGGTGCCAAGAATAATGTTGATTGGGATATCACCGTTCCTGATACGGACTCCACGTCTGCCGATAAGATGGCTTATTACCAAACCTTGTGGCATAGTATTCAGTGGGCTAATGCCCAGATTATTGGTGAAAAGTATCAGCCGGCAACTTGGATGATGATGAATCACAATACCTATTACTATTTGGAAAGACTGCAGAATTTCAAAGCCGATCCTAATGTAGGTGAAGCTGGTGCTACTTATACTCGCTTTGTTGGCACTTTGAGTGGGCTGTATAAGGTCTATGTGGATCCTTGGTTTGAGGACAATAAGATTCTTATGGGAATCAGAGGTGGAAGCTGGCGTGATTCAGTTGCTTATTATGCTCCATATATTCCTTTGTTCTTGAGCGACAAGTATATCTATAACAATGACTTTACGCAATTCATTCGTGGAGCCGCAACTAGATATGCTTATGGTGTCATTCCTGAATCCAAAACTCAAAGTCCTATCAAAAATGGTGGACTTGCTACGATCACTTTAACTGGCAGTTGATCCTAGATCAGCAAAACTGGGTTTGATATTGAAGATTGCTCTCCTTTAGGCTGGTGCGTGGTTTAAAGGAGAGTGGGTCATATAAGTTGCCTTAAAGGAGGCAAAAGTCTTTTAAAGGAAAGATAATTTTGATTTTTAAAATCGCTTTTAATGGAACTTCAACGATTCAATCTTTTTTCACTTCTTCCAGTGCTTGCCCTCTTACAGTAGAGCCTTATCAGGCTGTGGATGTTTCACAGATTCATGGGGATACTTCTGGCACTCTTTTGCCAATAAATTCATTTCTTGATTATCTAGATATCAAAGGAATAAAAAGATTTTATATACATCGTACTTTTGCGCTTGGTGATATTCTTCAGTTGGTACCGGTGGTAAGAGCTTTGAGAAAACAAGGTTATGATCCATATTTAAAAACTATAAGATGGGCAAAACCGATATTGGATTTATTGGATATAGAGTCGGTTATGGTTACTTCACGGCGTTATTTGTCACGAGGTGAATATGGGATTATGATGGATTGGTTGGTGGAGCAAGATCATCGTCGGGCAGAACTTTCTTGTCTTCATAGAGTGGATATTTATTTTAAGGCTTTGGGTGTTGAGGATTCGTTAGATGAATTAGATTGGAGTATGAATATGGAAAAGTTTCCATCTTCTGGTGTGAAAGGAAAATATATAGCACTTCAAACAACGGGAGCAAATTCAAGAAAACGATTATCGTTCAATACAAAAAATTTTATGGTAAAAGCTTTTAAGAAAGCTGGAATTCCTGTAGTCATTATTGGTGAAGGCAATATGATGCCATTAGGACAATTATTTGCCGTGATAGCTGGCGCAAAGTGTTTGGTCACTATGGATTCTGGTCCTTTGTGGATAAGTCATTTTACTAAGACGCCAGTGATTGCTATCTTTGGCCCCACTAGACCGGCTGAACGGCTGACTTATCATCCCTTGTGGCCAGAGAAGGCGATTGGTATAAGACTGAATGAAAAGATGGATCCACCTTGTGAATCTTGTTTTGAGAATATGAAAAAATGTAATGGTAGAGTTGATTGCTTGAAGATCTCAGGTGAGCAATTATATGATTTGATTCATCCGTATGCAATAAGGTTTTTAGAGGCTGGTATTAGCTATGAAGGGTAAGACTATTACACCTAAAACGATCAACGCTGACAAACGCTCTGAGAGCGTTGAGTATAAAGTTAGGGAAATTTGAGAGAGTAAGGAAAGAGAATATGACACTTAAAAGATACAAACTTCCAAATGGGGTTCTTTATGTTAATACTAGCAGTTCTACAATAGAACATATTATTGATAATGGAGTGCCTACGAAAATTCTACCTAAAAAGGCCCATTTGGCTGGAGATATGAAAGGTTTGCCCTTAGAAGAATATTTTGCTAGTCCTGAAATTTGGGATGCTAAATGGCAGGTTTGTCAGGCTGTTGAGAAAAAGGGCAAAACGACCGTGGTGATAGATGCTAAAAGAGTGAGCAAATGTGGTGATCAAATTATGCTGACTGTGTTGCCAAAAGCTTATAAAGAAACTTGGGGCGATAAGGCGCAAGTAGATGTGGTGGTTCCTAAAATTTATTTGGATGTATGGAAGCACAATCCTCATGTGCGTAGTGTTTCAGTTGAAGTGAATGGAGAGATGAAATACGATAAGGTGCTAGATGTGACAACTTTGGGTTTAAAATTTAGGCGTAAAGTTAAGGAACATTGTGCCGACATGATTGTTCATGGTTTAGGCTTGACGCTTATCAATAAAACTCCTGTCTTGGTGCTTACTGATGAGGAAAAAGATTGGGCAGAACAAGAGTTAAAAAGATTGAAGAAAACAAGTCGTCCTATAATTGGTGTGAGTATCTATTCGGCCGTGAAATCTAGAACGTATCCTCATATGATTGAAGCAACTATTGCTTTAAAAAAGAAGGGATATTCAATTGTGCTTTTGGATGATAAGCAGAAAAACGATGAATATAAATATACGTTTCGCCAATCAGCGGCATTAGTGGGGGAATGTGATTTAATTCTGACTGCTGATTCAGCAATTCTTCATGTAGCAGGAGCATTGGGGAAACGTGTCGTTGCTCTTTTTGGATATACGGAAGGCGTTGTGTTTACGGAGTCTTATGAAAAAGCTCGTCCACTCCAAGCTCCATGTCCGTATGATAAAAAGCCTTGCTGGTGGGAGATGGATTGTATAAAAGGGCCAAGGGATCATTTAGCCAGAACAAATCTGGAGCATGCGCATTGTCTTCGGGAGTTAAAATCTGATGTGGTGGTGAAAGCTGTTGAAGACCAGTTCATATTGCCAAAAAAACTTTTACTGGTGATGCTAACTTATAATGCGTTGGAGATGACAAAAAAGGCTGTGGAAAGTATAAGAAGTTATCACAATTATGAATTATTTGTGGTTGATAATCAGTCTAATGATGGTACTCAAGCATGGCTGAAAGAAAAAGAAATTGAGTTCGTTTCTGTAAGAACGTCTGTCGCTGGTGCTCAAAATATTGGGATTGAAAGATTTAAAAAAGGTGATTATGATCATATAGTTTTTTTGAATAATGATATAGTGATGAGGTTTGATTGTTTGGATCAATTAGTGTCTTGTGCTGAGGAGAGTGAAGCTTTTGGTGTTATGAGCACTCAAGTGGCAGGAGCTTCTTGGAAGATGGATTCTTTACAACCGAAAGATACAAAATGGGAGATTGTTAAAGAGATTCCAGCAGGTTCTTATTCATGTACTCTTTTTACTAAAAAATGTATTGAGATAGTTGGTACATTTAATGAACGATTTAAACCACGCTATATTGAAGATAATTGTTATACTCTCAGAATTAGAGCTTTGGGAGGAAAATTTGTAAAAACTCATGGTGCTTTATTTTGGCATTTTTTGGGCGTTGTAATAAAGACGGTAGAAAAAGCTAAAGGAGCGTCTCATACTGATTATTGGTGGAATAATATTGGTGTTTTCAAAGAGATGTATGGATTTGCGCCACATGAAAAGCAAGACCTGAAAAGATTGGGCTTGGAATGGCGTAAAAGAGATTTGGCAGAAGAGATTGGTAAGTTTATAAAAGCTAGTGGTGGAAAACCTAGAGTTGTGATCAGGCGGAGCATGGGTGGGTATGGTGATATTCTTTTCACTACTGTCGTGGCTAAAGCATTGAGATATTTGTTTTCTAAAAGTGCTGTAGAAATAGTTTATCATGTGCCTGAAAAATTTATATCTTTGCTGAGTAAAAATCCTAATATTGATAAGGCCTGTGTTGGGAATACTTCTGATCGTGATTTTACTATTAATTTGACTGATGTGGAATTTAGAGCAGAACTTCAAGAGATGCAAAAATATGGTGAAATTAAAAGTGCTAGAACGGAGATTTATTTAGACGTTCTTGGTTTGGATAAGCATTTGCCAAAGAAAGGTGATTGGCTTAAGCCGGATTATCATGTGACTGAAGGAGAGAAAGCTTTTGGGGAATCTATCTGGCACTCTCTTTATGATAATGTCAAGGTTGAGAATTTAGAGGCAGAAAACCCTCATGATGAAAAGCGTATCGTTGTTATTCAAAAGGGATCAAATATGCTGAAGCATTGGCCATATTGTAAGGAGTTGATAGCAAAGTTAAAAACGCATAAGATGTGGGATGTGATGGTGTTGGATGAAGAAAGTGGGCAAGTAAAATATGATTTTAGAAAAGCGGCATCAATAGTTTCTGTATCAGATCTGGTGATATCTCCTGATTCTGGTGTTTCAAATTTAGCAGGAACTTTAGGCGTTCCAGCTTTGACTATTTTTTCAAATAGGAATGGTAAGAATTTTATTAAGATGTTTTCATCTATGATTCCGATTCAAGGATTTTGCCCACATAGGGAACAAGATTATTGTGATTTTTTTTGTCCTTGTCTTGGTGCTGGGCCGCATAGAAAAAAGGAAAATAAAATTGTGCCAGATTGTTTGAAAAAGTTAAAAGTAGATTTGGTTTATGAAGTGGTTAAGGAGGTTTTGTAATGAGAATTTATGTTGGAATAATTGCGTATAATGAGGAAGATTTTATTGAAGCTTCTATACGTAGTGTTTACGATTATGTGGATCAGGTCGTAGTAGTTTCTGGGTCACCTTGGGGAGAGTCTACGGACAAGACTGTAGATATTGCTAACTCAATTGGCCCAAAAGTGAAGGTACTTAGTGGGACTTGGAAGAATAAAGGCACGGATCACAAAATGGTGCAAAGATTGGCATATCTTAGTGAAATGCCAAAGAATTCAAAAGATTGGTGCATTCTCCATGATGCTGATGAAGCTTTTGATGCTGAGAATATTATTAAGTTAATAGAATATTTGAAAAATGCTGATTCAAGAACTATGCTTTTCAGTTATCAATGGCGTCATATATTTGGTGATTGCTGGCATTATATTCATGGTGGAAGTTGGGATCATCCAAGAAGAGTTGGAACATTTAGATTAGTGCCAGGAGTGACGCAATTTAATCATCATATGGTTGGTGTGCATAAAGGCTTAGGCAATTTTCAAAAATTAGGCATTCCTGGGCACATAAAACTTGATGATGTTGTGTTTTTTCATTATGGGCAAGCACAGAATAAGAAAAAACAAATATTCAGATCTAAATATTATTTTAATCGGGATGCTAAATTTAGGCAAGGGAATGAAACATGGGAGGAATATTATCAAAGAAAATTTGTTCCCGATTGGGAGAGACGGATGCAACAGCCAAACGTGAAGCTTTATGATGGTCTTCACCCTGAGTCTATTCGGCCACTTATTGGGACGTATTGGAAAAAGGATGAATGAATAAACGAATAATTGTTGATGGTAACAGTACCGGCTCTATGCTGTATTGGACAGATAGGTTTTCCTTGTTTTTTCATTTAATAAAAAATAAGCTTGGCTTTGATATTCGGTCAGCAGTTACTCATAATGATTTTAAAAGAATGACGGCAGGGGTGGATTTGATATTAGCTTTTGCTTGTGAGCAACGACCACGAAGGCATATGGAAGGTTTGATAACATTGAATAAAAATGTAAAATTTATTCTTTATATGCATGATGTTCATTGGGCGAAAATAAAACGGAATGAAGGGACTACGAAATTGTTGACTAGAGCAGATCTGATTATGGTACCATATTATACATATTTCAAAAAAGTCTGGCCTCAGTTTGTGGATAAAACGATTTTCTTTCCTCATTTTTTTGCTTCTCAAGATAGGTATTGCAATTTAAAATATAATGATAATCCAAAAATGAAATGTTTGCTGACTGGAAATATTAAACAAGATCGTTATCCAATAAGGTGGGTTGTTCAGCGAACTGCTGAAAAAAATCCTGAAGTAAAATCATTGATAGACATTCTGCGTCATCCACGTCATTCTAAAACGCAATATTGGACGCGAAAAGAAGGCGGCCAGAAACAGCAATATGCCAAGACTGTTCATGAATATTTTTGTTCCGTGGCTGATGCTTCAAGATGGCATTTGCTGCTGACGAAATATTTTGAGATTCCAGCAACAGGTGCGTTGCTGCTTGCGGATGAGCCGCAAGATGGTAGAAGAACAGGACTTATTCCTGGTGAGCATTATATTGAAGTCACGAAAGATAATGTTTTGGATCAAATAAAAGATTGTTTAAAAAATCCAGGAAATTATGAGAAGATACGAAAGCGAGGGATGGAATTTGTAAGAGCTAATCATGGGATTAATAATAGATTAGGACAATTTAAAAAGATTTTGGGAAGAGTGGTATGAAAAAGACTTGCCTGAAGTGTGGATTTTGCTGCTGGAAATATGAAGTGATTCCATTGAGTGATGATGAGGTGAAAAGTGGTAAGTTTAAAACAAGAATAAATCCAAATTTCCTAAAAGAGCTTGCTGTCTCTGTGAAAAATATGTATATTCTTGTATTAGGAAGAAAGAAAAGAGTGTGCTGTTATTTTGTTGCTGATAAAAAACTGTGCTTAATCCATGATGGTAAGCCTAATGCTTGCAAAATATTCTTTTGTGGACAATGCACATGAAAGAAGTCATGCTGGATGTAGGAGAATTGGGTTGGAGCCTTTATTTGAGTGCGCACATAAGGTGGTTGAAGCACCACGGTCGGTCTTTTTTATCCGTGATGGTTTTGCCAGGCAGAGAGGTTTTGTATCATGGATTGGCTGATAAAATTTTTCTTGTGCCCGATTGCTTTTTTACAGATTTCAATATGAATCAACAGAATAGATTTACTTTTCAAAGACTTAAAAGTCAAAAACTAAGAGGATATTTTAATTCTAAACTCCCAAAAGAATATTTTGTTTCTAGAACTCAGCCGCTTGATGAACCTTCATGGAAAAAAGTATTTGTTGGAAGAATGTTGTTTAGGCCGTATGTTTCTGAAATGGTTTGGCAAGGAATTAAGAGGGATGAGATCCATGTATTTCCTAGGTGTAGAATGGCGAAATATTTTAGGTCTAGAAATTTGTCAAGGGAATTTTATATTGCTTTAATAAACCGATTATGTGATGAGTTTGAGGATTGTTTGATTCAGACTATGGGAACAAAATCTGGAGCTTATGATATAGTTATTGATAAAGTAAATTATAGGAATTTGCTGGATCAGACATCTATTGAGAATCTGATAAGTGGTGCTCCACTTGTTAGGTGTGCTATAGGCAGTCAGTCTGCCCCATTGAAATTAATGCTGCTTCAAGGAGTGCCATCTTTTATGATAGGTCACGAAAAGAAGAGGCATATAGAGATTGAAAATTGGATGAAGACTAAGGCAGGATTTTACGAGATAAATAGAAATGGGTATAATGATTTTAATAGTCCTGATTGTATAGATAAAATTGTGGAGTTTTTAAAAAAGTGAAAAGAAATATAGCCGTTATAGGTTGTGGGTATTGGGGGAAAAATCACGTTCGTGCATTGGATGAATTAGGGTATCTTGGTGCTATTTGTGATTCAGATCTGAATAATAAAATAGTTGGTGATGGTGTTGCAAGTTCTAAGGAAAAATTGGTGCATAAATATAGGCACGTTGCGCAGTTTACGGATTATTGGGATGTGCTGGAGGATGGATCAATAGACGCTGTAGTGGTAGCGACCCCTGCTAAGACTCATTCTGAAATAACTATTAATGCGCTTGATGCTGGCAAACACGTTTTGGTAGAAAAGCCTATGGCGATAAGCACCGCTGAGGCAGATAGGATGATGCTGGCGGCATCATTTTCACATAAGATACTTATGGTTGGGCATATATTAGAATATCACCCAGCTGTTATAGCATTAGAAAAATATATCAGAGATGGTCATCTTGGCGAATTACAGTATTTTTATTCTAGTCGTTTGAACATAGGTAGAATAAGAAGAGAGGAGAATGTGCTTTGGAGTTTTGCTCCTCACGATATTGCTTTGATCAGAACTATAGTTGGTGTATCACCTTTATTTGTAGGAGTTAAAGAGGCTTCATATTTGACTGAAGGCGTGTCTGATATTACAATTATGCATCTTGATTTTCCTGGTGGAATAAAAGCGCACATATTTGTCTCTTGGCTTCATCCTGTGAAAGAGCAAAAGTTTGTTGTTATAGGTAGTAAAGCTATGGCTGTTTTTGATGATCAGACGAATGAGAAAGTGAAAATATATGAACATAAGATTGAATGGAAAGAGCCATCAGAAGTTGCGCATATTGATAAGGCTGAATATAAAATTCTTTGTGGTAGTTTTGGTGGAGCAGAGCCGTTAAAAGATGAGCTAAAGCATTTTGTAGAATGTTGTGAAACTGGTAAGGCTCCAAAGACTGGTGGTGCTGAAGGCAGAGAGGTCTTGAACATACTGGAGGGACGAAAGTGAGAAACAGGCTTTGGATAGTGGCAGGAATATTTGTTCACGAAAGTTCTTATGTAGATAAGGATGTAGAGATAGGAAAAAACACTAAGATCTGGCATTTTTCTCATATTCAAGCAGGTGCCAGTATTGGAGAGAATTGTATCATAGGACAGAATGTCAACATTGGCCCAGGAGTGGTGATTGGTGATAATGTGAAAATACAGAATAATGTCTCAGTCTATGAAGGTGTTACTATAGAAGATGATGTCTTTTTAGGACCAAGCTGTGTGTTTACAAATGTAAGGAAGCCAGAAGATTTTGGAATGAGAAAGTTCATCAAAACGCATGTGGGTAAAGGTGCTGTAATAGGTGCTAATGCTACAATAATTTGTGGCATAAAGATAGGTGCTGGTGCTTTTATTGGAGCCGGTTCTGTGGTGACAAAAGATGTGCTTTCTGATGAATTGGCTATGGGCAATCCAGCCAAATCTAAATATACACTAAAGGATTGAAATGAAAATATTATTAGCATTCCCTATGGCTGATGGGCAGACTGGCCCAGCTATTAAATATGCTTTTGAAAAGCTTGGGCATGAAGTGAAGGCCGTGGATGCTAAATTAAATCCAAGGAAATCTCATTTTACAGCAATACATTTTGAACCTGATCTGATTTTTTGTTCACGAACAAAAGAGTTAGCAGATCAAGTTAGGTTAATTAAATTGGTTATTGATACAAAAATCTGTATGTGGAATGTTGATACTAGAACAAATATTACAGAATGGAAACATCTTTTTCCTCTTATTAAATTATGTGATTACTACTTTGTTGTGGCGTCAAAGCTAATTTCAGAATGGAGGAAAATTAATCCAAACACTTTTTGGATTCCTCAGGGATTACAGAACGAGGTTTACAAAAAGCCGTTGATTATAACAGACAAGGATAGAGAGAAATATTCCTGTGATGTTGGCTGGGTTGGAGATATTGATTCAGGTGGGCATATTTTTAGACGCTCATTTATAAAGGCTGTAAAAAGCATGGACATAGGTTTCAGAGTTTGGGGACGTAAAGGGAAGTCAAAAATATATAATGAAGAGCATAATAAAATGGTCTCATTATCAAAAATTAATTTAGGCATGTCAGGCTGGCCGGAAAATGAAAATTGTGTTTCTGTTCGGGATTACAAGATTTTGGGAGCAGGGGGGTTTCTTTTGGAATTTGATAGGAAGAGAATACATGATATTTTTCCAGGAAATACGTTTGATGTATATAGCGATCCTGAGGAGCTTGTTGATCAGATTGAATTTTATTTAGAAAATGATACGCAAAGGAAAAGTATAGCAGAGATGGGTTATAATTGGGTTCATAAAAATGCTACTTATACGCATAGAATAAAAGAAATGCTGAATATTATGAAAGGAGATCTAAAATGTTGATAGCTCATTATTATCCTAATCCATTTGCTGCTAAATTTGAAAAGTATCTGCCTGAGCACAGATTTTTAGCTAATAAATGTACCAAAGATGTTGATCTTATTTACTGCGGAAGTGTGTCGCGAATTCATTGGGCCTTAATTGCTAAGAATGAATTTAAAAAACCTTTGGTTTGCTGGGTTTGGGATATTCCATATAATTGGAGGTCGTGGTGCAGGACAGATAAAGAAAGAGCAGAGCATAAATGGAGAGACAAGAAGATCATGAAAAATGTTGCTGGCCTTCACCAATGTGATAAGATCATAAGTGCTAGTAAATGGACACAGAAAACTCTTAAGGAACAGTTTGATATAGACTCTGAGCAGATGTATTTTTATATAGATACTGAAGAGTTTGATGCCGTTCCTGAGCAGGAGAATAAAGGTCATGTTATTCAGATCAGCCGGTATGCTCTTAACAAGAGATTTGATTTGACCATACAAGCTATGAAAGGAATAGGTAGAGAATTGGTCTGTATAGGGATGGGTAAAAATTCAGATATTGATCTCGTTAAGCTTGCTAAAGATATTGGAGTTGATGTCACCTTTTATCAAAATCTTGAAAGGAAGAAAGTCATTGAGCTTATAAAGCAATCTGAACTTCTTGTGAGTCCTTCAGTATTTGAAGGATGGGGGTTGAGTCCAATTGAAGCATTATATTGTAATAAGCCAGTGCTTTTGAGTGACTTGGAAGTGTTCAAAGAAGTGTATAAATATTATGCTCCTTGCCATAAAAGAGATGATGCTGAGGATATGAATAGGAAAATTTGTGATCTTCTTTGTAGAGAAAGTGAGCGACTTAGTGCTGTTCAAGCTTGTAGGCCATTTATAAGTGATTTTACTATTCCTAGATTCGTGACCAGATGGAACAAATTGATTAAAGGCTATATGAAAGGTCAATGATACTAATGAAAGGTAAGACTATTAGACCTAAAACGATCACCGTTCCTAGAGCCTCTGAGAGCTTGGTTAATAAGATAAGAAGGCAAGTGGTAAGATGAAGATTATTGGAATTATGTTGACATGGAATAATCTAGTATTTTTTAAATATTCTTTGCAGCAAGCATTAAGCTTTTGTGATGAAGTTTGGGTTGTTGATGGCTGCCATTCCCATAAGTATCCTTGGCATTCCACGGATGGAACTTATGAGTATCTTAAAAATTATAGGCATGAAAAGTTGAAATTTGTTGACATAGAAAGAATAGATGGCAGATACGATAAAGTTCAGCGGTTTTTAAGAGAGACAATTCCTAAAAAATCTCAATATTGGAAACCTGGGAATTGGGTATTTCAGTTGGATGATGATCTTTTCTTTTTTGAAAAAGATTTGATTAGAATAAGAGAAGCGATGCAGAATAGTGAATATCCAGCTTTGGAATTTAATATGCGGTATTTTATTTATAATTTTAAATTGAATTTTTTACAAAAAAGTCTTGATCTTTGTTATAAAATTGTTGATGATTTTGGGAAAAAGTTTGTGATGAAGGGAGTGGGTTATCCACGTTATAGATCTGGTGCAAAATATCATACTAATTATTTAAAAGATATAATTGTTCATCATTATACTTATGTGAAAATACCTGAACGAATGGCTCCTCGCTGGGAAATGTCAATAGAAAAAGGAACAAAGCGTTCAAAAGGTCGTTTTGAAAAATGGATGAATATTGATCTGAATAAGATGGATTTTATTCAATTGGGAAAAGAATTAAATAGGATCAGACCAGGTGGAGGATTAAATATATATACAGAAAGACACCCAAAAGTATTAGATAATCACCCTTGGGTGAATATTGATGATGTAAGGAAATTGAAATGAAGATTATTGGCCTTATGCTAACATGGAATAATTTAGAATTTTTTAAATGTTCTTTACATCAAGCGTTGAATTTCTGTGATGAAGTGTATGTAGTTGATGGTTGTCATTTTCATAAATACCCTTGGCATTCTACAGATGGAACTTATGAATATATTAAGAATTATAGGCATCCTAAATTGAGACTTGTTGACATAAGAAAGAAACGCAATAGATACGATAAAGTTCAGCGGTTTTTAAGAGAGACAATTCCTAAAAAATCTCAATATTGGAAACCTGGGAATTGGGTATTTCAGTTGGATGATGATCTTTTCTTTTTTGAAAAAGATTTGATTAGAATAAGAGAAGCGATGCAGAATAGTGAATATCCAGCTTTAACGTGTGATGTTAGATATTTCATATATAATTTCAAATTGAATTTTTTGCAAAAAGGTGGAAGCGTTTGCTATAGAATTTTGGATGAATTTGGAATGAAATATGCAGGTCGTCCTTGTTATAAGAATGGTGTAGGATTTAAGGCTCTATACTTAAAAGACATAATTGCGCATCATTATACTTATATGAAAAAGCCAGCAAGAATGAAAGCTCGCTGGGAAATGTCAATAGAGAAAGGCGCAAATTCCTCAATAGGTCGTTTTCAAAAATGGATGAATATTGATTTGAATAAGATAGATTTTGCTCAATTAAAAGAAGAATTAAATAGGATCAGGCCGGATGGAGGCTTGAATATATATACAGGAAAATACCCAAAGGTGTTAGATAATCATCCTTGGATGAACATTGATGATATAAGGAGATTGAGATGACCAAAGATGAAGAGTTTGAATTCTTTTTTTCAAAATTTGGAGTGACTTTAGAAGAGGTTAGAAATAGATTAAAAAAACTTTATTTGAGTGAAGGCGTGAATACTGAAGGATTGCTGTCTTTGTATATTTCTATGGTTTCTTTAGTGATGGATGATGTAAGAAACATATTGGAGTTAGGTACAGGTTTGGGGGAACGAACAATAGTTCTTTCTAGACTTTTCCCGATGGCTAAAATATATACTCTTGATCTTCCTGAAAGTGATAAGGATTTTAATATAGCATGGAGAGGACTACCAAAGAAAATTGACGGTCCTGGGAAGTTTAAAAGGAATATTGACAGGGAAAATATTACATACATAAATAGCAATTCTTTTTTTCTTCCTTCATTAGAATTGCCAAAAGAATTTGAGTTTATTATTGTTGATGGTGGTCATACATATCCTGTAGTTGCATGGGATATTATGTTTTCTTATTCTCATCTTAAGAAAAATGGATTTATGCTCATGCATGATTATTCTGTTGATGCTGGAACGCTTAATGTTAGAGATGTTGTTGAATGGATGGCTGAACGAATAGATGAGAAAGTATGGTATTTTCCAGGTTCATTTCAGTCAGAAAAAAACAAAAGAGTTAAAGTTCCTTGTGTGAGAAAGGGGGATTGTAGAAAATGAGAATACTTTTACTTTCAGCCCATATAGATGATGCAGATACAGGATGTGGTGGAAGTGCTGCTAGATATTCCTATGAAGGTAATGAAATATATTATGCTGTATTTACTTTGGCTGAAGAATCATTGCCGGATGGTTTGCCTAAAAATATTATGGTGAAAGAACTTAAAGAGGCAACCAGGATTTTAGGGATTCGTCCAAGTAATTTGATAATTAAAAAATACCCAGTTAGAAGGTTTCCTCAATATAGGCAGGAAATCTTAGAAGATATGGTGCAGATGAATAAAGAAATAAATCCTAGTTTGGTTTTTATGCCTTCTAAATTTGATACGCATCAGGATCACGTTGTCATTGCTGAAGAAGGATTCCGTGCATTCAAATCATCTTCAATTTTAGGCTATGAAATGCCTTGGAATAATGTAAGTTTTGAGTCGTCAGCTTTTATTAGTCTTAAGTCTGAATACATTGATAGAAAAATAAGAGCATTAAAGTGCTATGTGTCTCAAAGATTGAGAGCAGCAAGACAAGGGAGAAGGCCGATCAATTCAGAAATGATCACAGCTTGGGCGCATCTTAGAGGCCATCAGATTTATGTGGATTTCGCTGAGGCATTTCATGTATTAAGGTGGATTGTAAGATGAAAAAGAAAATAATATTTTTTGGAAACAAGGGCTGGGGAATTTACGTTCTGGATTATTTGATATCTCGTGGTTATGAAATTCCATTAGTCATTCTTCCTCCTGGCATTAATAAAGAAAGAGCTATGGGAATAAGTGAGCTTTTGCCATCATCAACTATAATCATAAGATACCATAGCGATAATGAAGAGGCCATCGCTGGCGTGATAAAATCATTTAAGGATTATTTGATTCTTGCTTGTTCATATACATCTATTATTCCAAAGAGTATCGTTGAGCTTGGGGTCGTAAATATTCATGGCGCAATTTTGCCTCAGCATCGTGGCTCTAATATGCTGAATTGGGCAATCATCAACGGCTGGAAAGAGACAGGGATTACATTGCACTATATGGAAGAGACATTGGATTCAGGAAGCATAATTGCCAATATTACATATCCAATATATTCATATGAAAATGTTAATGATGTTAAGATGACAATGTTTTCAAAAACGACAGAACTCCTGGATGAAAATTTACCGGCTTTAATGGGGGGAAAGGTTAAAGGTTCTGAGCAAGATCATACACTTGCTAGGTATTATCCAAAACGAAAGCCAGAAGATGGCAGGATTGATTGGAGTAAAAATGCTGAAGATATTTATAATTTGATTAGAGCATTAGTTAGACCATATCCTGGTGCTTTTACTCATTATACATCATCAATAGTGATTGAAAAAGCTCGTATAGAAATTGATAATAGGGTTCACTCTTGTCCTGGGAGAATCACAAAACACGAGAATGGTGTTTGGGTGACTGCTGGATATAATATTGTCGTTATAGAAGAAATTAGAGAAGGAAGTTTACGAGAATTATATAATTTTTTACCTATAGGAAAATATCTTGAGTAAACAAATTAATGTTCTTTTGACAGGCATAGGTTGTCCTGGCGGTGTTTCAATAATTCAGAGCCTAAAGGCTGACCCAAACATTGAAATTATTGGCACAGATATGAGAGAGGATGTCCCTACAAACCATCTGGTGAAAAAATTCTATCAGGTTCCTGGCGGGATGGAAAAGGACTACATTGATGTGATATTAAACTTGGTGAGGAAAGAAGAGATAGATGTGATTTTACCTTGTGCTACATTTGAACTGGACGCTCTTTCTGCCAGCAAAACCATATTTCAGGATTATGGCTGTGAAGTTTGTGTTTCTGATTATAGAGGCCATGTGATCGCTAATGACAGACATCTGATGTCAGATGTCTTTGGGGCTTATCCATTTATACCAGAATTTGCCACTCCAAAGAATTGGGAAGAGATGTGTTATAGCTTAGGCGTATTGGGGTATCCAGAATATAAAGTTGTGATTAAACCTTTTGTGAATCACGGAAGTATAGGGCTAAGAATTGTTGATAATAATGTTGATGTATATGAGCAATATAGGCATAAGAAACCATATTCAATAAATATTAATTTTAATCAGCTTGAGGAAATTTTTAAAGGTAGAGAATTTGATGACATTCTTATGCAGGAATATCTTCCAGGTCAAGAATGGGAAGTTGATTTATTGCTTGATCCAATAAATCACAAAGTGTTAGCTGGTGGGCTCCGTGAGCAAGGTGATGTCATTATGAGTGCTTCTGAAAAGGCCGTTTTGGTATTTCGTGATGATGTTTATCAAATAGGTAAAGAGATGGCTGAAACATTAAAGTTAAGCTATACAATAAATTTGAGTATAAAATTAGCAGAGGATGGTATACCTAAAGTGACAGAAATGAATCCACGATTAGGTGCTGGGATGTTCTTGCCAATTTCTGGTGGAGTGAACTTTCCATTGCTATCTGTTCATATGGCTATGAATATGGAGATTGATGTTCCTAAATTTAATTATGGATTATCAATGTATATTTATAGAGGCTATTTGGTTATGGATGAAGATGGAAAAATAGTTAATCAAACAGTTTGCCATGAGGGAGGAAAAGATGGGTAAGGAACGCCAAGCATCTTATTATGATGTTTATTATAGGAAAACAGGCGTGGCGATCTCTCCACCAATGATACCAATAATTGCATATATTGCTGGTGTGCTGAGAGAACGAAAAGTGAAAAGTGTGTTAGATATTGGCTGTGGTGCTGGCGCTATGCTTGCTGAATGTGAGAAGGCTAACATAATTAGTTATGGATTTGATTTTAGTCCTGAAGCTATAAAACTTTGCAAAGAATCTTATAAATTAAAAAATACGTGGGTAGGTGATGCTAGATATTTTAGTAATTTTGTGAAAAAATATGATGCTTATTTGTGTTTAGAAGTTTTGGAGCATATACAAGATGATTTTGGTGTGATTAAACATTTAAAATCTGGAGTTTTATTTATTTTTTCAGTGCCATCTTTTATAAGTCAAGCCAGTTCTCATGTGAGATGTTTTAAAGCTGATAAGCAAATTAGGATGAGATATGATAAATTTGTGAATATTGAAAATATTAAATTATTTGGGAAAAGACGAGTTACGATTGGGAGGATAAAATGAAGCCATTAGACATTAGGGACATTTCAATCATAGATGCACTGCCAACATATTGTTGTAGAGGTTTGACTGAGGACAGTTGGAGGACTATTTTGAATGTTGGCTGTGGAGAGGGAAGGATTGACTGGCATCTTTCACTAATGGGATTCCAAGTTTATTCAACGGATATTATAAAGCCTAAAAGCACTGATGGTTTGAATTTCTCAGAGGCTAATATTTTTGATTTGAAAAGCTTTCCTATTCCTAGTGCTTCTGTTGTCATTTGTAGCCAGGTATTAGAGCATTTGAAAGGGCTTAAAAGAGCAGTAGGGAATTTGTTGATGTTGGCCGAAATCAGATTAATCATAACTGTGCCACGACTGAAATCTTACAGCTGTCAGTACCACGTCTGGCATTGGGATGATCTTTCTATACGGGAATTTGAAAAATGGTGTAAGCCATATTCAGTTGCCATAACAAAAATAAGAACGAAACCAGAGGACGTAAAGATGAAGCAATGGGCTTATTTGATTGTGGTGGATAAAAGGCAATGCTATGAATAAAGTGCATTTAGTTTCGTATCCTAGAAGTGGCAACACGTGGGTGAGATTTTTAATAGCTAATATTCAGCATCCTGATCTAGACATTGGCTATAAAGAATTAGATAAACTTGTTCCAGATATACATCAACCTCATTCTTGGAAAGGAGAAAAATTTAATTGGTCACCTGTGGTATTTAAGTCTCATGAAATATTTCGTGATGATTATGAAAAGCTTATTTATTTATACAGAGATGGTCGTGATGTGGCACTTTCTTGTTATTATTTTTATCAGGGCGTATGGAGTAATCCAGAGTGGCGAATTGTTCCTAGCAGGATGAATTTTACACAATATTTGAGAAAGTTTGTTATGGATTGGAACACCTATGGAGGGTGGAAGGAACACGTTAGTTTTTGGGTTGTGCGCAAGATATTAAATACTGATGTTTTATTTATTAAATATGAAGATCTGATTCGTGATCCTTATATGGGTTTGATAAAGATGCTTAAATCCTTAAGTATAAATTGTACATATGAGCAAGTTTGTGCTGCTGTACATAAATCCACATATAGCAAATTAAAAGCAAGAGCGCCAGGTGATGGTCAGCATCCATATTCTTCTGGTACCAAGGGAACAGCCGGAGGGTGGAAAAAGATTTTTACGGAAGAGCAAAAGAAAATTTTTTGGGATTATGCTGGAAGCGTGATGAAGAAATTAGGATATATTGAGGAGGAATGATGTCCAAAATAAAAATCAGAATTGAGAAAGGCGAGAAGATAAAGGCTGTGTTTCAAGAAGCTCCTCTTGTGTCTTTTCCAGGTAGGCAATATCGTAATTGGGTTTGGGATGAAAAAAGAAGAGGATGGGTAAGGAGAGAAAAATGAAAATATTAGTGACAAGTGGAGCTGGATTTAAACTTTTAGAATAGCACTTGTGATGTTGGTGCTTAAAACTCTAATATATTAGTGGAGGCTTCTTATGAATCTAAAAGGTAGAAGAATCCTTATAACAGGAGGATCAGGCTTTTTAGGAAGAGTATTGGTCAAGAAATTGGAAAAGATTGGGGCACAAGTATTTGTGTGCCGATCTAAGCATTATGATCTTGTGGATTATAAAGCTTGTGGAAGATTGTTTAGATATATGGTGCCTAATATTGTGATCCATTTAGCAGCATTTTATGGTGGAATTGAGATCAATCAAAAGTATCCAGCTAGAATTTATTTTAAGAATTTAATAATGGGAGCAAATGTAATTGAGATGTGTAGAAAATGGGATGTAGAAAAGTTTGTTGGTATAGGCACAGCTTGTTCTTATCCTGGCTATTTGGAAGGAGATCTGAAAGAAGAGAATTTATGGGATGGTCCTTGCCATGAAAGCGTTAAAAATTATGGGCCTACAAAAAAGATGCTTCAAATTCAGTGTGAAGCCTATAAAAAACAATATGGTTTAAATGGGATTCATCTGATTTTGACCAATCTTTATGGAGAATGGGATTCATATAATCCAGAGAGGTCTCATGTAGTTGCTGCGCTTATTAGAAAATTTGTAGAAGCCAAGATGAATGGTAATGATGTGGTAAGAGTTTGGGGGAATGGAAAGCCTATTAGAGAATTCATTTATGTTGGGGATGTGGCGGATGCTATAGTGCGTGCTACGGATGTTTATAATGATTTAAGTCCTTTGAACATAGGCACTGGAATTGGAACGAGCATAAGAGAACTTGCTGGCTTGATAATGATGCTGACCAATTATAAAGGCAATCTGTATTGGGATACAGAAATGCCTTCTGGTCAATCTAAAAAGGTTCTAGATATCACAAAGATGAAAAGGGTTTTAGAATGGGAGCCTAAAACTTCATTACAGGATGGTCTTAAGGCGACTATCTCTTGGTTTGAGCAAAACTATACAGAGGCTATAAAGAGGTGGTGAAAGGCTATGAAGGGTAAGACTATTAGACCTAAAACGATCAACGCTCCTAGAGCCTCTGAGAGCTTGGAGTATAAGGCTAGATAAGTGAGAGAGACACGATGACGCCAGAAAAATTACGATTAGCAGTAAACTCTGAATGCGGAAAGATTCAGAGTGACATAGAATTGGATAATGATGATATTGATCGCGAGGGTGGATATATGATGGTAAGGATTGATGAAAAGATTACAGACAAGCGTTTGCGTAGTTTTGTGGGCGAGGCAAATGTTAGGGAATATGATCCTCATGCTGATACCGTTAGGGTGACAAAAGTGTATCCTTCTGACACGCAATTAGATGACAAGTTGGTTCTTGGTAGTCATCATTCTGCCGGTAGTGGTTTGGGTGGCGCTCTTGGTGACACCGTTATTGATCCATATTTTTGGCCTTCTCTTAATCTTATTGATAATCAGCGTAGGGCAAAAGGTTTGCCGAAATTAACATGGGGGTGGAATCATATAAGAAAAAAAATCACAATTGATCCAATGCCGTTTCAAGACGGCGATAATTATTGGTATCAATCGGTAGAGAGATCAAATTGGACGTTGGCTAATTTGCCGTCAGATCTGGACGAGCTTATCGTCACCGGTACTGTGTGGAAGTGTTTAGAAATAGTATTGGGTCAGCGTAGTCAATTGGGAGGAATTCCTAGAGAAGGTGGATTTGTGAATTATCCTGCTGGCACTATGGGTGACTGGGTAGTGAGAAAGAAAGATGAATTTTTTGACATGCTTAAATTAAAAACAGTACTATATGGCTCAAAATGATAAAGGCAAAATTTATAGTTGATTATTCTCTTTTTGAAGAGAAGATGGGGGCTATGGGCACAAAGGTTATTCCTTATGCTAGAATCCAAGCTCAGCAGATAGCTAAGTTTGGGAATAGGATGATAAAGGTATTTACATTGCGTGGCGGGACTCGTACCAAAGGTCGTAAAAAGATTGCTGAAAAGTGGGACTTACAGCAATCAAGAAAAGCCTATACAGATATTTATACAATAAGGAATTTATATCCTAACCAGGACGTGATTGCTATTTTTGAAGATGGGGCAATGGTTCACAATATTGTGCCTAAGAAAAAGAAAGTATTATTTTGGGTGGATCCAGATAGTGGGGAGGAGATATATGCTAGGAACGTACACCATCCTGGCGTTCCTGCTTCTCATATGATGGAGAAAACAATACGTGCTCTTGATCCAAAAATTGATCTTTGGCAAAGAGCAACATTTGCTATGGCGGACACAGTAGTGAGGCGATAATTATGCCATATTATGGATTGGGCACTAAAGAAGAAATATTGAAAGATATAGATACTCAATTGAATACGATTGATGGAATTAAATTTGTTGATTATCAAAGAGTGTTGGCTTCAGGTATTGGCCCAGAAAAATATCCTGGTTCTTTTATAAATGATGTGAGTACCGATAAAGAAAGGTTGCTGAAAGATTTGTATCGTAATGTTTTTGGGTGCTCACTTGTATGCTGGGTTTGGGCAACAACCGAGCAAGAGTTGGCTACATTAATGAATGCTTTTGAGGTGATAGTAAGAGGCAAAATAATGGCAGATCCTACAAGAGGCAATAAAGCTTATGATACCGTAATAGAAAATGTTAGTACGGATGGAGGCTCTCGTTGGCCGCAAGGGATGACGATTGTAAATACAGCTATTGTTTATTATAGCGTGGATTAACAATGGAAAATCGTAGAACTGTTTTAGCAAAGCTGGCAGTAAAGATGGCTGAAGTTGATGAAATTAAAAAAGTAATAAGAGTGTATGTGAAGAATTTTGATCTGACTCAATTTACGCAAGCGCAACTGCCATTGCTGGCCATTATTGAACCGGCTGAAGAAACTGATGATGAGATGACTAGTCAAAAGTCGTTAATGGCATTAGCGACTCAATTCTCAATACATTTTTTACATTGGGGCATTACTCCTGATTCAACTTATGAAACTCTTGTGAAAGCAATTAGGGACAAAGTAGGTGCTAATTTTGATCTTGATGGTGTGGTCACAGAGGCTAGAGTGAGTGATCTTTCTGTAATAGGTGGTGAAATGCCTTTATATAATTTTGATATGGATTTAGAAATGAAATATTATTTGGATGAGATGGTAACTTAAAAGGAGGACAATATGCCTAAGTCTAAAGATAAATCAACAAAGATTAAAAAATCTGTTATAGGGTCAAAAATAAAAACCCCTAAAAGGAAAAAAATTGAAGAGATAAAACCTAAAGAAGAAAAGGTGCTGGATTGGGTGGAAGATAAAGTGGCTTTGCCACCTGAACCAAAACTGGTGCCTAAAAAGGTAAAAATTATTACAGGTTATCTTGCCAAATATGTTGGTAAGCATAAACATATGTCACTTTCTCCAGGTATAGGACACGTTGTGCCTGGAAAATTTTATAAAGTAGACAAAAGCTTGGCTTATACTCTCAGACAGGCCAAAGATTGGGTAGTCAAGGAAGAGTGTAAGTATGTTGATGCTACTAAAACTTAAAGGAGGTAGAGATGAGCGAAATAGCATATGCAAATCAAGAGCAAATGTTCGCTATAGCAGAAACTACATCTGGAACGTTGAAAAAGCCCACGGCTTCTGAAAGAATGTATTCAGTCGGGCCTGTGGATTTTGGGCAAGATCAAGAGTTCCTAGATGATGAACAGGTCAGAGCAACAGCATCAAGACTTAAACAATTGACAGGTCGTATGATGCCTGGAGAGTATGGCTTTGATTCTTATGTGAAGCCTAGCGGAACTGTAGGTGCTGAGCCGGAACATGATCTTTTGTTCAGGTCTTTGATGGGGGCTGGTGATATTGATGGAGATGGGAACTATGCCTATACGTTGGAAAATGAGTTGCCTTCATTTTCTTTTTGGGTGAAGAAAGGCCATACTGTTTTTGCCTTTAGAGGAGCAACAGTTGAAGGAGCGGATTTTGGTATTTCTGGTGATGCCCTTTCTCTTATTAGTTGGAGCGGAAAGTATATGAGGGAATTGAGATGTGGAACGTCTTCTACTATTTCAATTAACGGTTCTGTTCTGACAATGCCGCCAGCAGCTTGTGAAAGCTATAGTGAAGGAATGTGGATTTATGTAGGGGCTACCAAGACTGGGCCTGGCTATCGGATTTTAAAAGTCAATCCGGCAGGAAATAAGATGACTTTAAATGGAAACCCTCCTGGCCCTGCTCGTCAGGAAGTTTCGCCATGGTGGCCAACGGCTGGAGAAGAGAAAGGATATCCGCAGCATGGTAAGCTTGGAAAGGTCACTGTCAACGGTCGTGAAACTATTGTTTTGACTGCCAATGTTAGTATGGTGAATAACATTAAATACTACATTGATGAGAAGAACAACGTGATGACTGCTGAACGATATGGTCGTCCTAAAATCCGAGAGATTGAAGGCAGTTTGGAAATGTATTTCTTGAAAAGAGGCCCAAGTTATTATTACAGATCTGAATATCAAATTCCTAATGCGTTGGTTATTCCTGTCGGTAAAGTAGATGGGAAAATTATGGAACTTCAGATTCCATACGCAGAATATAGAACGCCAAAGATCAGTGGTGATGAAGAATTTCAAGAAAGCGTTCCTTTTATTGCCGTAGCTAGTACCGGCTTGAATGATGAATTCAAAATTGTTTTTAAATAATTTTGAAAAATAATTAGGAGAGACAGACCGTGAGATCTGTTTCCCTCAAAAATTTTTAAGAGGAGGCTTTAAATGAAGCTTGAGAAAAAAGATATTGGTTCTTGGATCAGTAAGGCTGGAAAAACAGAACAAATTAAGGAATTCCGGTATCCTTACATTAAGGAATTTTTTGTTGACGTTGCGCACGCCAGCCGGTTTATTTTAAACCAAATTCGTCAATTGGCGGTAGAAGAGTACACTGATCGTAGGACTCGTACTAAAGAAGAAAAGCTGGATGAAGACAAAGTGAATTTGGGATATGCTGAGCGTATCATTAAAGGTTGGAGGGGCTTAACCGTCAAAGGGGCGGATGAACTTATTCCTGGTACGTTAGATGAAGCTGAGTTCCAATTTGAAGAGGAAAAGAAAAAGAATCCTGATTTCAAAATTCCATCTCGTGAAGACATTCTGAAAACTGAAGTTGAATTTTCAATTGAAACAGCTTTTGAGATCATCACTAATTCTGGTGATTTTATGACATGGATATTGGATGTGAGCGGGAACACTGAGCATTATTCAAAGGTTGGTGAAAGGAAGAAAGAGGAATATGAAAATTTAAAGCCATAGCGGAGGTGGCAGGTGGTCTCAAAAAATCTAAAAAGAATTGTGATGACTGCAAGAGATTAAGAGATCCTGAATCCTTCGCTAAGGGATCGGCAGTAAAGATTTTTGAGGCATTTGATTGTGAGGAATGTGAGGTGAAAAAAGGTCAGCCGATACCTGAAAATGAAAATATACTTGAGCTGTATAATTCCATTCCACATAATTATGATGGATATACTGGATTGAGGATATTGGATGTAAATGCTATAAAGTTTTTGTTTGAGGTATTTGATGTTGGGAAGAATATACAGGATGATTATTATAGAAAATTAGTGTATCTCCATGGAGAGATTGTGAATGCTAATGAAAAGGTAAGAGTACAAGAGGAAAAGAAAAGAGAAGCAGATAGAAAATGGAAAGAAGAAAAAAGCAGGATGAAAAGCAAGAGGCTTCATTAATGGATTAAATGAATTAAAATGGCTGCTAGAAAAGATATAGTCCTTCGGCTTTCATTCATGGATGATGGTTCAGCTAAAGTCAAAAAAATCACCACGACTGTGAGAAAGCAGTTGAAGTCCACAGGTGCTGCTGCTAAAAAAATGGGTAGGGATTTCAAGTCTATGACTGATCATGTGAAGGCTTCTTTTGCTTCACAAGGTAAATTTAAAAAGATGCTGAAATCTACATGGGCTCAGATGGCAATGGGTATGGGCGTAATGACTGGTGTCACTATGGCTATGCGTTCTATAAAGAGAGCCGTTACTGATGTTGTTGCTGTAGGTAGGGAATTTGAAGCTGAATGGGCCAACGTCACAACGATGATTACGGATGTTAATGTTAATACAGAAGAGATGAAAAATCAGCTGATAGGCTTGTCGCCAATTCTTGGAAGCACAACTGAATTGGCCAAAGGTATGTATCAGGTATTATCAGCATCTATTGAGCCAGCTAAGGCGATTATGTTTCTTGGCGAGGCGGCAAAGTCTGCCCAAGCTGGTGTTACTAGTGTTTTTATTGCTGTGGATGCATTGACTACTGTTATCAATGCTTATGGTATGGAGACTGAAAAGGTCACGGCAGTCTCTGATGTGATGTTTCAGACAGTTATGAGAGGTAAGTTGACATATGAGGGATTAGCATCAACATTAGGCACCGTTGTTCCTATAGCAGCAAAAGTTGGCATTAGTTTAGAAGAGG
>Ga0209977_10000145_pt1 | contig 26695 bp, 20 predicted proteins | sample SumtaG_2_FD_183113 | JGI IMG/M metagenome (GOLD analysis project Ga0209977, IMG submission 183113) | Deep subsurface microbial communities from Indian Ocean to uncover new lineages of life (NeLLi) - Sumatra_00607 metaG (SPAdes) (version 2) | ecosystem: Environmental > Aquatic > Marine > Oceanic...
AAGGAGAAATTAAGTCCACATTGGAATTGTTTTTAAGAAATAACATACAAACACTTTTATATTTACGTTTATGCTATAATCATAATTACTCCTATAATGTTATAGAAATTATTTTTAATTTAACAATGAAAAAGTTGAATTATTATGTCAGACGAATATGAGAGAAATAATGACGAAAAAGAAAAGGAAAAAAAACCATTCTCAATACCATCGATGCCACCACCTTCTGTAACTCCCCTTACACCTCCGCCTTCAATGCCACCACCTTCAACTCCACCACCTTTAACGCCACCTCCAATGACAACCCCACCCCCCTCACCTGTATTTGAACCAACACCTCCACCTACATTTGAACCAACACCTCCACCTACATTTGAACCAACACCACCTTCAATCTCAATAGGACCTTCAGAAGAAGAATATAATTCAGTTGTAATGCAACTCCAAGAAAAAGATTCAAATTTGAATCAATTACAATCTCAAATTAATGATTTAAGTTCTCAAAGTTCATTAATAAGTGCTCAACTTCGAGAAAAAGAAAGTCAAGTGAATCGATTAACAAATCAATTGCAATCTCTTCAAAGTACAACAGAGGCTTATCAACAGCAAGTAAAACAATTAACTGATGAAAATGCACAACTACAAGCCCATATACCAGGGTTACAACAACAAGTTCAAGAATTACAGCAACATAATTCCGTATTACACCAACAAATTGGTCCATTACAGGCTCAAATTACTAAATTACAGGAAGAAATTGTTTATAAAGAACGGCGTATTGAAGAATTAAAAGAACCTAAAGCAGTAATGCCTTCTAGCTTAGCGCAAGGTATTACAAATCAAACGACAAATTATAGTACAAGTCCAACTCTGACTCCTACCACATCAACAACTCCTGCTCCATCAGCTCAGATGGGGACTGGAAGAAGAATGTGCCCTAATTGCGGAGCATCAGGATTTGCTGTAAAAGAAGTTGAAGATAGAACACGAATTATTAGTTACATTCCAAAACCTATTTATGCGAAAAAATTAGTATGCACAAAATGTGGATTTGAATTTTAACTTAATTCTAATATTCTTATAATCTTCTTATAATTTTTTAGCTATTTATTCGACGGATTTGGTTTATATTTAATTCAATAAGTTTTCTTATTTACTTCTTCAACTATGAAATTCAATAAAATATTTCAAAATTATTTATTTTTAAAGAACCTATAAAATTAAAAAAAGATGTGGTAAATTATATATATAATAATTTTGATTAATATTCTAAAATCTTTTTGGTAAATAAAAAGGTTTATTTTGGTATAATATGTCAGAATTGAGGGAAGAATTACTCGCCACTAAAATAGATAAGAAAAGAATTATAGGAATTGTTTTGGTAGCTGTACTATTAATTTCTGTCTTTTCATTCTCAGTTGTTGCCTTCAGCTTTCTTTTTGGCAGTCAAAGACCATTGCCTAGTAAAGAAAAAGCAAATACCGATTATGAATCCGTTGAATTAGTAATTCCCCCTTTTCCTTTTAATTGGTTTGAAGATATTATGGATTTTTTATCACCTGAACAATTAGCAGAATTACTTGAAAATATATCTCCTGAAGATTTGGCAGCTATTTTAGATCAGATTTCTGATGGAGTTGTTGAGAATTTTGATTTATCGGATTTCCCTACAGCACTATTAGCTCTATTAGCTGCCGGCGCAGGTGAGATTGAAGTATTTAGAATATACAATTATTTAGATCTAAATGAAATGTCAGACGTTTTATGGAAATATGAATGTTTTGATAATTATGATAGTAACGAGTGGACTTCAAGTGCATTTCAGACTATTTATCCTTTATATTCTCCATTAGATTATTATGATTATTATTTTCCTGATCCAGAACTCTTAAAAGTAAAGATGGATATTTCACCTGAAATCGGCTCAAATTCAATGATTATTCCATCACTTTTCCCAATTCCTTTTATAATGGAAGGAAGTATTAATGCTTATGATTTAGATTATGATAAAATAACTCTTTTAAAAGACAATTTTAATTCTTCTTTTTTAGATCTTACTTTTTTCTCTGATCTCTCTGAGTATGGTGTTAATATGACATATGAATTATTTGGATTAAATTTGCCATCTAATGATGACGTTAATAACAGTGCAATAGAAGTAACAAGTCCAACATCAGAATATTCAGATTTGCTATATCAGTTTACCCAATTGCCCCCTGATGTGGAAACCTATATTGATACATGGGCAAATTTTAGAACTCATTATAACGCATTAGATTCGATTATTGAAGATAATGATAATGCGTTTGTAATAGCAAACAAAATAAGAAATTATCTTCAAACCCAGTTTTCTTTTCCATTGACTCCCGATGATTATCAATCTGCTCCAGAAGGACAGGATAGTGTAGATTGGTTCTGTGAACAAGGAAAAGGGATTTGGTCTGATTTTGCTTCTGCTTTTTGTGTATTTACGAGAGCCTTTGGTGTCGCAAGTCGCTTTGTTGATGGATATAGAACTCGAGCTTTTGATTTAATCAGTCAAACATTTGATGTTGAAGAGATTTATGACTCTGAAGAAGGCCAAAATACTATTTTAATAAAATTAAAAAATCTCTATAATTGGGCTGAAATCTATGTCCCAACAGATATCTATGGAAATGGGATGTGGGTTCAAATGGACGTTAATTTGGATACTTATGGAGATGGAGGTGGGCCCCCCCTTCCAACTAGTTTTAATATAACAGTTAATTCAAACTTTACCGAAGGTTATAGAAACCAAGTTGCTAATTTAACAGCAACTTTAAGTTCTCCCACAAATCTCTCTGTAGAGAATAGAGAAATTACTTTTACAGATTATACTTATGGAATAGAGCTTGGTAAAGTTACTACTAATCAAAATGGAACAGCTTCATTACTAGTAGATATAGATACCTCTCAAATTGTAGGCCCACATTTAATAGGAGCATCATATCTTTCAGCTGTTAATTTTACATACTATACGATATTTGGTGATATTGATGTAAATCTCGTCAGTGTTAGTCCTACAGAGGTTAATCGCTCTATTACCAACACAACTAATATCCAGGGCTATGTATACGATCCAATAGCAAACCAAAGTGTGAAAGATGCTACTGTTGAATTTTTATTATTTCAAAAAGGTACAAATAATAAAATAGGATCTCCGTTCGATATTATTTATACTAATACCGATAATAATGGTGATTTTAATGAACTTGTAAATGTAAATTCTTGGGTTCCAAAAGGAAAATATGAAATCCGAGTTGATTTTAATGGTTCATGGAGTGGATGGCCTTGGGTTTGGGGTATTATAAATGATTCAAGTAATAGAATTGAGTTTAATATAACTGAAGAATCTACATACAATTTATTATTTTATATTAATAACATTGAGGCCTATAATTATGAATCTCCTAGCGTTACAAGGTATTCAACTCTTAAATTAAAGGTAATTCTTACCAATGAAACAGGAGATCCAGTACAAGGCGAGATTGTTGAATTTTATGACTATTCGCGCAGTATATTTATTGGTAGTAATACAACAAACGTAAATGGAGAAACTAGATTAGATTATTATATTGATAGTAGTGCTGCTGGTCCTAATTTACTCTATGTAAAATGTGGAAAATTAACAAATTATTCCTATTTTATATTAAATGCGCCAATTAGCATCAATCTCAATGTATGGCCGCTTAATCGTGAAATAAGTAAAGGCCCAACAGACAGAAATTTTTATATTCAAGGATATTTGAACGATACAGATAATTCAAAACCTATTAAATATGGTGAAATATCTTTTCACATGTTTGATGGACCTACTGAAATTTATAATTGGATATGGGAAAGTGGGTCTTTTGAATCTAATGAATATGGAGAGATTTTTACTGAATTTAGTGTTGATAGCTTTATTAATACTAAAAACTATACTCTAGAAGTTTGGTTCAATGGTACATTTTACTATCCAAGTCCAATACCTCATACTTTTAATTTACTTGCATATACTAATTTTTCCAGTTTCGCTAACGCTGATTATCAATTAAAAGTATATGATCCCAGTGAGGTTATAATTATTTTTAAAATTGAAGGAAACCATAGATCTCTATCTTATAATGATGGAAATCCTCCAGCAACTTATACTCCGGGACAAATTGCTAATTTTGAAGTTTGGATAAATCAGAGTGATGATTATGCTCCAGCAGGGTCAATTGTAAGACTAAGGGATACATATACAAATGACATTTTAGGTTCTCCTTATACTTTTGATGGCACAGAGAATGGGTATTATCAATTTAATATAGACACTAGCTCTCCACTTCTTCATGCAGGGCTACATTATATTGAAGTAGAGTACGAAAATGTAGGGATATATCCTTATAATTCAACTTATATTATTATAAATGAGACAGTTAGCATCAGTTACATTTTAAACGATTATATTATATTGAGAGACAATGATCTTTTTACTATATCAGGAACAGTATCTGAAAGTTTAGAAGATCTCAAGGGATTACAAGTAGAAATCGTACTACTTGATGCTTCATCAAGTGATGTTTCTTTCTATCTCAATTTATTCAGTCCTAAAACACAATTTATCAATGATGCTGGCGATTATTCATTTTCAAGTAGAATTTTCCTAAATTGCTCCCATGGAGAATATAATTTATTGATTAATTTCACAGGAAGAATACAACATACAGATGGCCCCCTTTCTATTACTATATCCAATCCTTATATGATTAGTTCAAGTAGTTCGCTTATCCCTATAAATATTACCGCCGGGACAGTAATTATTCAAGAGGGTTATCATACTACTCCTCATGATATCAATGATGGTTTATGGTGGGAAGGTGACACTCTTTTTGTTTATGGGAATTTAACTTGGGATAATGGAACAGCAATGGTAAATATGAAAGTGAATGTAACTGTTCAAAAGCTAAATGGTGAATTAATCGTGTTCAATGAGGTATTTACAGATCAATGGGGAGGTTTTAATGCTTCTTTCTTAATTGACGAAGCATGGTCAGAGGTTAATTATGTTGATGAAACTAAAATAGTTGTTTATTTCGATCCTGAAGTTAATAATCTTGAATATGTAGAAGAAACTGAATTGCAATTCACCTAAAAGATAAATAAAATTCCATGATAAAAAATTAGTAAAATATGTTAAAAATAAAATTGAGAAATAAGGAAAAAAGGAAAAATATCTCAATTGGAATCTTTTTAATTACTATTATTTTTACAGTTTCAATTAGTTTAATAAATAGAAGTGTTAATTTTGTTGATATAAATAATACTCAAAGAAGTATAGATAATAGAGATACTCCCAAAATTTCAGCATTTTGGGCTAGTATAAACATAACAAATTATCAATTAAATAATACTCGCCATTTACATAATGATTCGATAACAATTAAGGGAAACCTCAAATATAATAATGGAACCGGGGTTAATTTTACAGATGTAGCAATTTTTGTAGATAATGTTTTATATCCTCAGTTTAATAACATAACAAACTTAATTGGAGATTTTCAAATTAATTTTAGGATACCTTTTAGCTTTAATGTATTCTCCCTTTCAGGGTATAAAATCCAAGCAAATGTTACAGATGCTAGTAGAGGAAATGTTTTTAAAGAAAACTTTTTAACGATTTTTGCCAATGCTACTTCAGTTTTTGATATCACAAATAGAGAGAATATCCTTAAAATCCCTGGAGAAGATTTTAGAATTGAGGGTTTTTTGCGATTTGATAATATAAATGGCAATGGCATTCCAGATGCCCAAATAAATTACAATTGGTATAACAGTACAGATAAATGGCCTACTGGCTCTTTTTTTACGAACTCTTTTAATGGCTTTTTTTCAATGGTTTTACAAATCCCTTTTGATGCTTACCTCCCAAAAATTCATTTGAATTTAAGTTATTCGGGGGAATTCCAAGGTTTAGAAAGAATAATTGGAAATTCAGGAATAGTAATACCAAATGTTATATTATTTTCAGATATAATTTTTGTTTGGAATATGGTATCTAAAGCATCTGAAGGAGAAAATATCACAATTACGGGAGAAATCTTCTCTAGAAATAATAGCACACTAAAAATATATAATAGAACTCTTGTAATCCGTTATGATGGAACTCAGATTGACACTACTGAAACTGATGCTAATGGTGTTTTTACTTATACCTATACAATTCCATCTGGGATTGGTAATAAATCCATTCAGGTGGATTTGGTAAATACCGCAGGAATACAACTAAGAAGCATAAATTACATTAATATAACTGCAGGGGCGGCTTATAATCCATCTGGACCTGGTGGACTGCCACCTTTTTTGGTATTTTCCTTAATATTTTTCCCGATATTAGCTGTTATTATAGGAGTTTTAGCAGTACTTGGATATCGTTTTTATAAAAAACAAGAAAAAGAGTCTCGAGTAGTAAATATACCTCTTGAATCAAAACTTATCAATCTTAAAATTCTTAAAGATTCAGGAAGATTAGAGGAATCTATATCATATTTATTTAATGCAATTTATATGGATTTAATTAATGCTAAGTATGGTAGAGTTAGGAAAGAAAATGAAACAATTCGGGATTTTGCTATAATCTCGGTTAAAGAATTAAGATTAACTCCTGCGGCGGTTTACCCATTTATCCAAAGAGTTGAGGCAATAATCTATGCAAAGCCTTTTAAAATAACAGAAAATGATTTCTATAACACATGTGAATTATTTTCACCAATATATTTCCAATTAACAGGATTTAATTTTACCTTGAATTTTTAATTAAGTTTTACATAAAAATACTAAAAAATAATAAATATTAAATAAAAAAAGTTGTACAAAAAAATTATAAATTTGAAAAAAATTATTAAATAAATTATTTAAAAAAGTACAGAAATAGGTAAGTAAAAAAATGGCTAAAAAGAAAAAAAAACAAGTAGAACCAGAAATAGATATTAAACAGAGACTTGCTAATGTAAAAATTTTAGTTGAAACTAATAGAGCTAAGGAGGCAATTGCGTATATTTATCTTATATATGATGATATCATCAATACTAAATTCAAAAAACCAAGATTAGCTCATCAGACTATTCGTGAATATGCAATTGAATGTGTAAAAGAATTAGAAAAGAAGCTTAAACCAGAATCGGTATATCCCTTCATAAAAAAAATTGAAGACATTATTTATGGTGGTGTAGACCCAACAAATAAAGAATTGAATTTCGCAATTGATTTGTTTTCCAATTTATACAATGAAATTACGGGAAAAACGTTCAATTTCAAGTTATAGAGAGATAATTTATAAAATTATAAGGAAATTATTTCAAATAGTATAAAAAATAAAAAAAAAATCAAAATCAAAATGGTAAAACCGGGAAAAGCATCTAAAAAAAGTATTAATATCTCAAAAGGGATTATATTTACATTTTTTACAATATATTTCATAGTTTTTGGATTAATTATTAGTGAGTTTACAGACTCATTAAAAAAAGATAATCCAACAAGTTTTCCTGTTTTTATGACTTATATACCTCTTTTATGTTATGTTGGCGCCTTATTCTGTGGAATTAGTTTTATTATATTTATTAGAAATGCTACTTCCCAAAAAGTGCGACAAACACAGTCCCGAAAAAAAATCAAAACAGGTTCAATATATAAGCAAGCATTATTTTTGATAATTTTTATCTTTGTATTTATTCCTTTATTTTCCCCAATGATTGACCAAGGAAAAAATGATCAAAATTTCTCAATATATAATTATAGATGGAATGGAGCTTCTGATTTTAAACAAATGATAAAAGATGAAGATTATGAAGTAATGGCAGTACAATCAAGTTTAAGTGCCACTGAACGGCTAGATAAATCAATTCTATTAGTTTTATTAGGACCAAACCAATTTTATGACCCAATTTTCGAAATACCCTATTTTATAAATTTCTTTCAAGCTGGAAATTCGCTATTATTATGTCATGACCATGGTTCCACAAGCACCTTGTTATGGGAAATTTTTATTGCCAATCTACTTAGTATGTTTAGTCAAAATGTGACGGAAATGTTTCCGGTTACATTATTTCCTAATGGAATTTTACATGATAATGAATCTTATGATCCAACACCTCAATTTCCTGTAATTCGAGATTTCAATTCTCATCCTACAACAGCAGGGATAGAGGAAGTTATTCTCTCAATTGCCTCTTGTGCTGCTGGAGGTCCGCTTGTAGAATTTTTTGGATGGGACATTGTAGGTTCTGCTAGTGATACATATAGTTTTGTAGATAAAAATGGCAATGGTAAAGTGGATCCTGATATTGATGTCCTTGATATAGGATTCATGGGTGAGGCACTTTTTGGCCAGGGATTTCCTGCTGACGCATTGAAAATTCCTTTGTACCATCCTCTAACACCCCATGTTTTTTTGGCTAAAGATTGGGGAAATTCTCGTATATTTGTATCAGCAGATGCAAGTTTGTTTAATAATGAATTAATAAATGAACCCGGCTATGATAATCGTGAATTTGGTATAAATATAATTGAGTGGCTTACTTATATTGGAGCGGGAGGAAACAAAGATGATTGGGTTGTAGTCTTCGATGAAGCGCATATACGTCCAGAATATTCGAGAGATCTGAGTTCTGCTGGGATTTATGGCTTCATTATGCAATATATAGTACATTTATCTACAAATCCTATAACAGCATGGATTTATCCCGTCCTTGCATTATATACATTAAGGAAATACCTACCAAAAAAAGATAAAAAGAAAGAAGAAGAAAAAATTGCTAAAGAGGAGGAAAAGAAAGAAGAAATGGCCAGGTTTCGAACTTCTTCATTTTTTGCCCAAAAAATTGAAGAATATAAAGATAAGATGAAATATGGAGAAGCGTTAAAATTACTTTACAGAAGGTTAGAAAGAAAATTAAATACTCAATTAAGAGGTAAAAAAATATCTACTAAAAATGTAATAGATTTGGTCATTGGTAAAGATCCTTCAACAACAAAATTAAAAATCAAAAGATTAAGTAAATTTATGGATAGGATTTTATCAATTAAAGAAGGAAAATATAAAATAAAAACTGAACAAGATTTCGAAGAATTATTTTTCGAGATGGGTTGGGCAGTTAATAATATTTAATCAAATTTAAAATATAAAATAAGAAAATTAAAGAAAAAAAGGAAAATAATTAAAGAGGTTGTTAAAATATGGAAACTCCAGATAAAGCAAAGTATTATGACCACGAAGAAATTGATGTAACACCCATAAGAGAGATTGCACAAGAAGTACTAAGTGAAGTGTCTAGAGTGATAGTAGGTTATGGAGAAATTCTCCAACAACTTTTTATCGCGCTCTTAGTAAATGGACATGTTCTATTGGAAGGAGTTCCAGGTCTTGGAAAAACTGTTATGGCAAAAACCTATGCTCGTACTCTTGGTATATCTTTTCGTAGAGTTCAATTTACACCAGATTTGCTCCCAGCAGATATTACTGGTACAAAGATTTTTAATCAAAATGAAGGTGCATTTGTTCTCCAAAAGGGACCTATATTTGCAAATGTAGTTCTTGCCGATGAAATTAACAGAGCCGCTCCTAAAACTCAGGCAGCTCTTCTAGAGGCTATGGCTGAGCGACAAGTAACTATTGAAGGCCAAACACTAGTACTTGAAAAGCCCTTCATTGTTGTTGCTACTGAGAACCCTGTAGAAATGGAAGGAACATATCCCTTGCCCGAGGCACAAATTGATCGATTTTTGTTCAAACTCTGGCTTGATTATCCAGAACAAGATGAAGAGGTAGAAATTATGAGAAGACAGATTTCAGGTGAGTCTCCTTCAATAGAAGCTATAACTAATGCGGAAGAGATTCTTGCAGCTCAAAAGATCATGAATCTAGTTTATATTGATGATCGTATCTTAAAATATATCAGAGACCTTATATTAAAGACTCGAAATCATCCTCAGATTGCTCTTGGATGTGGACCTAGAGCTTCACTCACCTTAATGAAATGTTCTAAAGCAAGAGCTGCCATACTTGGCCGTATCTATGTTACTCCTGATGATGTACGAGCTTTAATAGTTCCTGCCTTAAATCATCGACTTCTCTTAAAACCAGAAGCAGAACTCGAAGGTCTTGATACAAAAGCAGTGTTAAAATCAATTATCGAAGAAATTCCTATCCCAATTTAAAAAATTCAATTTTTTTTTAAATTGGTGTTGAATTTAAATCATAAAATAAAATAAAAAAGGTAAAAACACAGCGGTGGAAAAACATTTTAGGAGGAAAAGGTAGAAGTTTAGTTCTATTTGCTGTATTTTTTCTTACAGCCGGATTTGCATTTGAAAATTATTTCTTAATCTACTTCGCAATTTTATTATTATTTAGTACAATTATTAGTTTACCTGTTTTCTACTATAAGATGAATGTAGAAGAATTACGAGTACATAGAGAACTCGAAAAGGAAAAAGTGTTCAAAGACGATTTCGTTCATGTAAAAGTGGTTATTGAAAATATAGGTCGAAATAGCTTTGATTTTATTGAAATAAGAGATAACTACAACCCACAGCTTTTTAGATTAATTTTAGGTGAAAATTTTATATCTACAAGAATTGGTCCTAAAGCAGTCATTAAATTCTCTTACGTTCTTGAACCAAAAGTAAGAGGTGAATATGCACTTGGACCTTTATCAATTATAGTTAAGGACAGATTAGGTTTTAATTCATTAGAGAGAATTGTTCCAGATAGTATTACTGATATACTAATATATCCTCCTTATGAAGATATTAAAAGAATTGAAATACTAGGTTCTAAAAGATCATTACAACTTAACTATGGTATCCAAAGATCGAAACAAAAAGGGCTTGGTTCAGAATTTTATGGTATGAGAAAGTACGTTTTTGGAGATCAATTTAGGTTAATAAATTGGAAAGCAAGTGCCCGCTTTCAAAAATTAATTGTTAAGGAATATGAAAGTGAAAGAGATGTAACTGTTATGATTTTAGTAGATTCTTCAGATACAATGGCAGGAGGGGCTATTGAAAATACAAAATTTGAATATGCAATAAGAGCATGTATGCTTTTAACAAAAGTAGCACTAACCCGAAGGGATAATGTAGGTGTATTTACTTTTTCAGATAAAAAGAATCTTAATTTCCTGAAACCGAATAGTGGAGAAGAACATTTCTATAAAGTTCTAGATTTTGTTGCAAGGGTGAAACCACAAGGAAAATGTAAAATGATTGAAGCAATGGATCAATTTACTAGACGTTTTCAAAAGCGAAGTCTAATTTTCATTATTACTGATTTGGAGGCAAATCCTAAAGATATTACACAGGCTATTAAAAAATTAGTACCTTTTAATCATTCTATCATTGTTATTAATCCATTCAGTCCATGGTTTGAGATTCATGAAATAGATTTGTCTTCAACAGATAAAGCTTTAGCAGAAGCAATTAGTGAAGAAATGATGGAACATATTTTAAGTATTAGACAAGTTCTTCGAAATCTGGGTATTAATATAATAACATGTGGGCCTGATGATATGATGAATCAAGTTTTAAGTAACTATATGGAAGCAAAGAAAAAGGGGAAGGCGTATTAAAAAATGGCTCGTGGGTATTTGTTAACATTAAAAATTATCAATCTAGCAGTATTCTCCTTCATTATTACTGTTTTTCTAATATATATTTTTGATTTTGATACTGTAATAGTCACAGCTGAAGATGAATTTGTAATATTAGCCTTTTTTGGAGCAGTAAAAAATGTATTTTCATACATAATTTATGGAGTCAGTTTACTTATTGCCTATGGTTGTGCGTTTGTAATTGCGAGTATATCTCAAAGTAATTTTATGTTTAATTTTGTTCATGGATTTTTCGAAGGCTATCTAAGTAAATGGTTTTCAGTACCCCAACCTGAGATACAAAATATCCCATCGTTAATTTTTGATGAATTGGGTGTGTTATTTAATGATCTTTATTTGTTTATTTTTCAAATTTTATTCGTAATAGCAGTTATTTATGCAATTAGAGGTTTTTTCAAAAGCGATCCTAAACATTCATTTGTTTCAATTGGTTCAATAATTTTAATGATTATTGTCACTCTAATGGTGGCCGGATTAAGAGATATGTTGAATTTATTCAATGTTCATTTTACTTATTTAGATGAGATGGCTAACCCTCTTGACTCAATGTTGTTCGAGATCCCAATTGATGATTTTTTTGCTTTTATAGCAAATCCGGTTATTTTATTCAGTATTATCTCTTACATTTATTTAGAACTTGCATTCCAGATCAATTATGCTGATACGGTCACAAAACCCTCCTTAGAGAGAAGTGATAGATTAGAAGCTCAATTGAACATTCTTGCAAGAGAATCACATTTTGTAACAGCTAATATTGACAAAATAAAAGAGGAAGCAAAAGAGAAGATGAAACAAATTGAATTAGAGCAAAAAGAGGGATTAGCTATTGGAAAATTCTTCGCCAAAACAGGCAAACGATTCTCATACGTAAAAGAAATGATAGAAAGGAAAAAGTTAGAGGAAGAGGAGAAAAAATTAGTAACTGCAGCCTCTAAGACAAGAAGACTCGGGAGATATATAGAACGTCTTTTCCAGGAGGACACTGAAGCCAGAGACACATTAACTGCAAAATCATCAGCACCACGGGCTCGAAATCTAGCAACATCCACGTTATTAAACTTCACATATCGTGTAGGTTTACTTTTAATCATAAGTTATATTATAATACACCCACATTGGTTTTTAGACACAGTAATACAATTACCCGATGCGATTACTGAGAGTGTTGCAATGTTCTCTCCAGAAGTTATCATAATTCTATTAGCCCCAATCATGCTAATTTTTCCAGTAATTTCTAAATTAATTTCATTTATTAAACATAGAAATTTAATTATTAGATTGCAACAAGAAGGACGGATAAAGGAACTTCTAACTTCAGTTGGAGATTATGTTATAAAAGAAGAAGTTGAAGTGGCATTGGAAGATGAAGCTGAAGAAGTAGCAACTGAATCTGCATAACTATAATTTTTTATAAATTATAGATTTATTACATATTGAGCCAATTCTATCTTTTTTCTTAAATCTACCATCAACGTATCAAAACAATAAGTATTTATTCCTAATTCTTCAACTTTGGGTTTAAAAAAGCAATCTTTAATATCAATAATAAAATTTCCTAAGAATTCCTTATAAAAATTTGCAACACCTAAACATGAGATCTCTAAACCGATGCAATTCATCAATTTATCTGCTGGACCTTTAACGGTGGCTCCTTCTATAATTGGACTTATTCCAAAAACTCTATCCTTAACATTAGAAAGTGCTTCTTTTATTCCTTTCACTTGAAGGATAGTTCCTATTGATACAATAGGATTTGATGGACATATTATTATTTTTTTAGCTTTTTTTATATAATTTAATACATTATTAACAGGTGTTGCTTTTTCAATCCCTCTAAATTCAATCTTTAGAACCTTTGGTTTACACTGGTGTTTAATGAAATACTCTTCGAAATGCATAGATTTTGAAGGTGTATAAATAAATGTCTCAACTGATTCATTTGTCATAGGAATAAGATGAGATTTCACTCCTAAATTTTGACATATCAATTTTGTTATCTCTGCTTTACTAAAACCTTGTTTAAATAAATCAGTACGATAGATATGAGTAGCTAAATCTTTATCACCAATGTTAAACCATCCAGAATCATAATATTTCTTTAAGATGGTTAAACAATTAAATGATTCATCAATAAATCCCCATCCTTTTTCTTTATCAACTAAATTTGCTAATGTATAAGTAATTATATCCAAATCAGGACATATTTTAAGTCCAAACAGTTCAATATCATCACCAGTATTTATAATGATTTTCAATAATTCTGGTTTAATTACATGAGCCAATCCTTCAATTAATTTTGCTGCTCCAACACCCCCAGCTAAAATTACATAATAGTCTTCTTTCATTTTTCTTCTTTTAAATGATAGGGTCAAATAATATATCTTTCAATTCTTTACGATTTGGGGCTTTTACAGCTTTAAGAGGATATCCAACTGTAAAAAATGCCATTGGGATATATGTATCAGGAAGTTGTAAACTTTCTTTTATAATATCTTTCGCAAAGATAGGTGCACAATACCAGCATGCCGCCAATTTTTTCATTTCAAAAGCTAGGAGAAGATATGTTGCCGAACTACTAATACTTTGGATACCTAAAATGAATTCATTTTGTGTTCTCTCAGGATCGGGATATTTTTCTAAATCTAATGAATCTAAACATAATATTATTAAAATTGGGGCTTTAACGAAATTGATTCTTGTTCTTTCTATTTTAAGTTTAATGAATTCTTTTGATTTACCATCTTTCTGTAAATCATTTCGTAATTTTTCATTCATTTTATCTATCAAATTTACACGTGTCTTATCTCTTTCCAATATTGTATATCTCCAAAATTGCCCATTATGAGCACTCGGAGCCCAGCGCGCAAGCTCAATACATTCTTCAATAATTTTTTTATCAACAATTATAGGTGCAAATGGCAATTTATAGCTCCTACGATTTTTAAGCAATTTATTTATCATGTTTACTTCATTATCCAGGAAAATATCAATCTCCTTCTTTCTTAATATAGATTTAATTGATGTTTTCCCATTAAATTCAAAATTATATCCTCTTATTAACACAATTGGAATTCCCTCATCCGATTCACCCATAACTAATTGTGCAGCAGCAGCAATACTATCAACTTGACCAATTATAGTTGTCTGGAGTTCATATCCAAATAAATCTTTTTTACCTCGTACATCCAAAATTGGATTTATTCCTGACACTCCGATAGCGGTTCCGATAGCTCCCAATCTAAAAGGTCTCCCAAAGGAATCCGATATTATTATAGCAATTTCCTTTTTGGTTTTGTTCTTCAATGTTATTCTTATTTTTTCAGCTTCGTTATCTGGGTTTTTTGGTAAAAGGGTCACCATTCCTTCACCTTCAACATTAGACTTATCTATTCCAGCATCTGCACAAATGAATCCATGTTTAGTTTCAGTTATTAATACATGTTGACTTTTTATAATTTGCTCAGATTCATCTAAAATAGCTTGTATTAATTGCGGTTCTTTTTCTGGTAACCCATGTAGTTTTGTCTTTGGCATAATAGATTTGTAAATTTCAAGAGCTTTCTCACTGGGTACGATTTCATTTAAATTCCTCGTTCTTCCACTGCTTTTAGAAATGATTGTTTGAGCAATAACAATTATATCTCCATCTTGTAAGGTTAATCCATTTCTATCTAAAGCCTTTATTATAATATCAGAGATATTATCCCCCTTTTTAATTAATGGAATTTCTTTTAACCCAATAATTTTTATTTCATCTTTAAAACTCATGATAAAACAATTTTAGATATTAAAATATCTTTTTATATCTGATTTTTTACTTTCAGCTAACTTTTCAAATTTATTAGGGATTGCACAACATGCAGAAAAATACTTAAATTGGATTTTAGAATTGTAGTTTTTTAGCCATTTTAAAGTGTCTTTAGATGGAATTTCAATTCTTGTTATACCCGCTTTAATTGCAACTTTTTCAATCTCATTCTTAATTTTTCCGCGTGGTCTCATACACCCTAATGAAATTTCTGTTTTAGGAAAAACCAATCTTAAGACAGCTATAACTTTCGCTATTTCTTCTGGTTTTGGTGACTCGAATTTGATCTTGGAATCTTTAGGAGGAATTAAAATAATAATAACGATTAAAGACGGGTTAATTTCAGTTTCCTTAATAAATTTAATAGATTCTAATTCTTTATTGAGTCTTCCATAATATAAGCCAATACAAATATGAGGTACAATATTTAAATCATATTCTTTTAACAACTTTATTGCCCTTTTGTATTCACTTAATTCAATATCTAAATGATAAATATTCCGTACAACTTCCTCATCCATATTTATATCAAAAGATACTATATCAACATCAGCATCTGCGAGTCTCCTGGCAGTTTCTTCATTTAATAGTCCGGTATGAGTATTAATTATTAAATTTGTTTCTCTCTTCACTTTTTTGATAGTATCTATAAAATCTAATAAAGGAACAGAACCATCAGAGCTGCTACCACCCGAAATTAAAGCTCCTACTCCATTATTTTTCGAAAGTTTTATTAAAAAATCCTCTAAATCCTTTTTCTCTAATATCTGTTCCATTCCGTGCAAATATTTTTTATTACAATGCTCGCACTCTAAGGCACATTCAGTCCCTGTAATACTTATAGCAGGAAATCTCTTTGTAGGATTATATATTTTTAAATTATTACCAAAATTTTTACGAGTAATCTTCTGAGCTAGTGTGAATACGGGTTCTAAATCACTTGAATCCAAGTTCAAAAGCATTTTAAAATCTGACCATGATCCCAATCCAGATTCGACCTTATCCAATAATAATTGAGTTTTATTCATATTTTTGTAACCATTTTAAATTAGAATATTTCTCTTTTACTAAAATATCTGCTAATTCTTTCTCCTCTGCTGAAAAAGAGCCATTTACTGATTCAATTCTTAGTGTTTTTTCAAATCCGCGTTTTAGTGAAAATATTAACTTACTTTCATCATAATTTTGTATATAATTTTTAATTCCTATACACTTAGCACGAACAGATCTGACCATTCTAGATTTCTCGACATTATCAGGCGTTTTTAATACAGAATACATTAATTCAGGATCTATATCCAATAAAATAGTACCATGTTGGAGAATATATCCTTTCCGTCTAACTTGAGCATTCCCCGAGAATTTTTTTCCATCTATTAGAATAGCAGGACAGTGAATAACATCCTTCTCTGGTTTTAATCCAAAAATCATTAATCCACAAATAATTCCTTGAGTAATGATTTCAAACTGTTCTAATACTTTTACAGCTCTTAATTTCTCTAAAAATTTGATGGGGCATACAATTGAATATGTAATTTCTCTGAATTCATCATGAAAGACGGCACCTCCTCCAGTAATCCGTCTTACAACATTAAACCCATTATTTTGAGCAAATTTGATATCAATCTCATTAATTAAGCTCTGATTTCTTCCTATACTTGCAGTTGAAGGTTTCCATTTATAAAATCTTAAAGTGTTCGGTGACTTTTTCTCTATAACCATCTTTAAAATAGCCTCATCTAAAGCCATATTCCAAAATCCATCCCTAGCCTCTAGTGATAAAAATCTCCAAACGCTCATTTTATTAGATCTTAATTCATAAATTTATATAATAGATCATAAATTTCAATCTTTTCATTTTCTTTTAATTTCCGTGGATAGTTATAAATAGGACCAGATGGTTTAGAAGTATAAAAGGGACGATTACATCCAGGACATCCAGAAGTAAAAAAAGCATCTGAGTCCATAATAATCGTATTTAACTCTTTTTTACTAATATTAATATTTATAATTACTCCTTTACTATTAAACGTAAAATCCTCTAGACTCTTTTTGTTATTAATAATAAGATTTCTTCCTAGTTGTATTTTTCTAAAACTTAAGAGTGCTGGCGGTGTTATGTTTTCAAATTTAGTACCTTTTATGGGTGTAAATGCAAATAAGGAAACAAGAATATCTAATTTATGAAGTTCTTCTATTCGTTCGATAACTTCTTTTTCTGTTTCTCCTAATCCAATTATTATATGTGTACTTACTAAACCTGGTGAAAAAACCTCTAGTGCTTCCTTTAATTTCAGAAAATGTTCCTCCCATCTATAAGGACCTTCAACATTCCTCCCTTTAATCTTATCAAAAATTTCTGGTGTTGTACCATCCAAAGCAATACCAACTCTTTGAACCCCTCTAATTTTTAATTCTCTCAATTTTTCTTTTGACATAGGTGGTATTGCAACAGAAATTGGTGTATTCGCATGAATCTTAATTTGATTTATAATTTCTATCAAATCTCTAAAGTTATCGGGATAATTGAGAGTTTGTATACAAATCCTTTTAAATCGTTTTGAAAAAGGTAAGTACTTTAATTTTGTTAGGAAATCTTTAAATGAATAAATTGGCCATGTAACTCGAGAAAGTTTTTCTATCGAACTTTTCGATGATCGCGCTTGAGGACAAAAACCACAATTCGCTAAACAATGACCTTCCGTAAATGTCATAATGTAACAGGTGGTTGGGGGGTTTTTGAATGAGGGTAATGAGCCTAACCCTAAAACAGAAGCGCTTCCAACGGATATCCTTATTTTTTTTATTGTCACAAATTTCACTAGTAAATAAGTAAAATTAAGTTTTATGGCTTCAGTTTATTATTTTTATACTCATTATGCATAGTATATTTTTGATGAAAATCAAGATTTACCATGGATAAATAACTACATAAAAAATTTATTGAATCGATTACTAAACTATTAAAGATTGTGAATATCCCCTAATTTTTGAAAAGTGTTATAAATTTATGGTTGAGTATGAAGCACAAAAAATAGAAAAGAAATGGCAAAAAAAGTGGGAGCAAGACAAAATTTTTGAAGTCAAAGTGGATCCAAAGAAGCAAAAATATTATGTGTTAGAAATGTATCCATATCCTTCAGGTAAACTCCATATGGGACACCTTAGGAATTATACAATTGGAGATAGTTATGCCCGATTTAAGAGAATGAATGGATTCAATGTTCTTTACCCTATGGGTTATGATTCGTTTGGAATGCCAGCAGAAAATGCAGCAATAGATCATGGTGCTAATCCAGAAGAATGGACTAATAAAAACATAAATACAATGAAAAATCAGCAAAAAAGGATAGGCCTTTCATATGATTGGACAAGAGAGATATATAGCCATAATCCTAATTTTTATAAATGGGACCAATGGTTTTTCTTGCAGATGTTAGAAAAGGGATTAGCTTATAAACAAGAAAGCTACGTTAATTGGTGTCCTAAATGTGCTACTGTCCTAGCAAACGAACAAGCTCAAGGAGGAAAATGCTGGAGATGCAACTCAATTGTTGATCAAAAATTTTTAACACAATGGTTCCTTAAAATTAGTGATTACGCAGAAGAGTTACTCGAAGGGTTAAATCTAGTCGATTGGCCTGATAAAGTTAAGATAATGCAACGAAATTGGATTGGAAGATCAGAGGGTACAATCATAAAATTCCCAATTGTTGAAGATGATAGAACTATAGATATATTTACTACAAGACCGGATACACTTTATGGGGTTATGTTTATGGTCTTTGCTCCAGAACATCCTTGGGTTAGAGACTGGGTGAAAGGGACTCAATATGAAAAAGAATTTGAAAGATTCTATCAAGAAGTAATGCATCAAAATATATTTGAGAGAACTGATATCGATATTGAAAAAAAGGGAATGTTTATTGGAAAATATTGCGTCAATCCAATAACCAAAGAGGAAATACCTGTTTACATTTCAAATTTCGTCATTTACAAGTATGGTGCCGGAGCTGTAATGGCAGTACCTGCGCATGATCAGAGAGATTTTGAATTTGCAAAAAAATATGATATTCCTATTAAAATAGTAATTCAACCACATGACTACGAATTGAACGTAGCTAAAATAACTCGCGCCTATGAGAGTGATGGAGTTCTAGTAAACTCGGAAGAATTTAATGGTATGGAGAATCGATCCGCTGTTAAGAAAATAACTGAAAAATTAGATGAACTTGATAAAGGATATGCAACTATAAATTATAAGTTAAGAGATTGGGGAATTTCACGTCAACGTTATTGGGGCTGCCCAATTCCAATAATATATTGCGAGGAATGTGGTACGATTCCAGTACCATATGAAGATTTACCTGTTTATTTGCCAAAAGATGTTACTTTTTCGGGGGTAGGGAATCCATTAGAAACAAGCAAAAGTTTTATTACAACACAATGTCCGAAATGTGGTTATAAAGCAAAACGTGAGACTGATACAATGGATACTTTTGTTGATAGTTCTTGGTATTTCTTTGCTTACTGTGATCCTCCATCTATTGAATCAGATATACCTTATACAAAAACTAACGTAAATTACTGGGGTAATGTCGACCAGTATATCGGTGGTATAGAGCATGCTGTTATGCACTTAATATATGCTAGATTTTTCACAAAAGTAGCTCGTGATCTCGGTTTACACAAATTTGATGAACCTTTTCAATCTTTACTTACTCAAGGAATGATTAATAAAACTCACCCTTTCTGTACTAACTGCAATGCCTTTCTAATGAAAGCTGATTTAGAGCAAATGATATGTAGAAAATGTGGAAATACAGATCTTATTCAAAAGTCTGTAAAAATGAGCAAGAGTTATGGAAATACTGTAAATCCTGGAGAAATAATTGAAAGATATGGAGCAGATGCAGCAAGATTCTTTATTTTATTTGGAGCAAGTCCATCATCAGGTTTAGAATGGTCTGAAGAGGGTGTAGATTATGCTTATAAGTTTATTAAAAATACATTTATTTTGTTATCTGAACCTCCTAAAATTATACATAAGAATTTATCGATAAGAGATACATTAATCCAATATTATTTAAATAAGACAATTAAAAAATTTACAGATAATATGAAGAAACTCGCAATTAGAAGTGCTGTAAATAATTTGATACAATTTACGTCAGAATTTGGAAAATACAAAAATGAAGGGATAATCGAAGAGGTTTTTGAAGATTGTAAGGAAAAATTAATCCTATTATTTCATCCTATAACCCCTCATATGACAGAAGAAATCTGGGAAATGATTGGTAAAAAAGGTTATGTGAGTTTAACATCATGGCCTTCTTACGATAATGAATTACTTACACAAGAATCTGATTACAAATGGAATCTGATGAATAATATCATTGATGATATTAATAAGATAAAGCTTGCTCTGAAAAAAGATTCTTTAGAAAAGATCTCCATAATTATAGCAGATCAGTGGAAATTAAGGTTTTATTCTAAATTCATGTCATTATTAGAAGAAACTAAGAATCAAGGAGAAATAATAAAAATTTTAATGCAAGATAATGAATTAAAAATGTTTGGGAAATTCATAAGTCAAAATGTTGGTAAAATACTGAAAAATGTAGGAAAATACCCAAAATTTACACTCCCCTCGAAAGAAGAATTTCTATTTTTTAATGAAATAAAACCTGTAATAGAGAAAAAATTCCGCTCTGAAGTACAAATCAAATTTGAAAAAGATTCAAATGAACAAAAAGCAGCCCAAGCACTCCCTGGTAAACCAGCGATCGTTATTTTTTAAAAATTTTTATTGAAAGAATGAAATCAAGTTATGTAATAGGTTAAATTTCTATACGATTTTATTAACTTAAGATTAAAGAAATTATTATAAATTTAAATATATTAAATTTTGTTAAAAAAACAGTGAATTAATTAAAAAATATAAGAATATTATTTCAAAAATAAATGACTATATATGAACTCAGTATTATTTCTACTACTGGATTTCCTTACTTCAATACAATAATTAAACCTATCCCGGAAGGTGTAAAAATCTTTCTTAGATTTTTTGATTTTTCTAAAGAAATGTCTATAGTTCAAGATCAACTAGATATGAACTCAAAATTCGATCTTACTGCTGGCTTAATATCAGCCCTTTTTGAATTTGCTAGAAATATTGATAAAAAAATAGAAGTACTTGAATTTAAGCCTAAAAAAGAAAAAGAAATACATAAAGATTTCAATAAAAAAAGGAAGTATCAAGGAGATGTATTAATCACCACACAGACAGAATCCTTTCTATTACATAAATCAGTTAGAGAAAAAACCAAACTAATCTATACTAATTTTATAAATTCTAAAATTCCACTTGATTCTGCTGAAGTGATTTATGAAAATGAAGAAAATAAAATAATTGACATTTTAACAGATTCCAAAGCAAGAAAAAAAATATCAAAACATCGAAATGATATTAAGCGTATCGCAAATGATTTCTTGAGTGAAATGAAAGATTATGGTTTATGGGGTATTTGTATCACTTCTTTTGATCTTTCTCCATTAGTCACTTTTGGGAAAAAATATTCATTAGAAAATGTATATGAAATTTTAAGACATATTGGATATATTCCTGAAATAGTTCCTTTGGAATGGATATATAGACAATCTTTTTTTTCTGATGAACAAATTCAAGTTTGCATTGTTAAATCAAATGTTGGCCCTACAATTGAAAATATTTTGTTTGAACCATACTTTTATTTGCTGTTTGCAGATCCTCAGAGTTATTTTGGTGAGTTTCCAGCAAAACTTACTTCTTCTTTTAGTACAATTCTAGGATAGTAAAATATATTTACAAAGATACTATGAAAAGCTCTAATAAAATAAGATAAAAAAATATAAAATTTAAAAAGTTTTTATCTAATTGATTTGTCAGCAGCTTCTATTATCTGAAAAAATGAATTTGCTTGTAGTGAAGCGCCTCCAACTAGGCCTCCGTCGATATTGTTTTTATTAAACAAATCTTCTGCATTATCTGGTTTAATTGAGCCCCCATATTGTATTCTGATGGAGTCGGCAGTCTCTTTATCAAATTTTAGACTCAAAAGATTTCGAATGAACGTATGAATTTCTTCTGCTTGTTCTGGAGTAGCAGTCTTTCCAGTACCTATCGCCCAGATTGGCTCATATGCTATAACAGTTTTTATCATCTCTTCTTTTGAAAGATCTTTAAATGTTTCATTAATCTGATACTGTATAATATCTTTTGCTTTTCCCGTCTCTCTCTCTTCTAGATGTTCCCCTATACATACAATGGTTTTTAAATTCATAGATAAAGCTTTTTTGAGTTTTTTATTAATTAAAGCATCTGATTCTTTAAAGATGTCTCTTCTTTCACTATGGCCAAGAATGACAAATTCTACTCCAATTTCTTTTAAAAATTGTGGTGAAATTTCACCAGTATAAGCTCCTTTATCTTTATAATACATGTTTTGTGCTCCTAACTTGATGTCTGTATTCTTTAAAACCTTATAAGCACTAGTTAAAACTGTGAAAGGTGCTGCTATTACTATATCGACAGTATCAATTCCTTCTACCTGTGGAATTAAACTTTCTAACATTTCTACTGTTTCATTGGGGGTTCCTCTATTCATTTTCCAATTTCCCCCAACTATAGGTTTTCTCATCTTTTTTCCTCTGAAATTTTATTAATTCTGCATTAATTTCACGGTATAATTCAATTATAGAATTAGTCTATAAAATTCTAACGAATCTTTAAATAAAATTTTCCAGCAAAAAGAAATAAGAAAAAATTATTCTGTTTTAGGAAGTTTTTCACTTAATTTTGTTGCTTCTAATAATTTTTTTACTTCACTCACATCGGGATTCATGATTGCGGGTAATCCCAATTGAGTACGTCGCCTTTCAATAGCGGGTTGCATAGGAATGGCTTTGCCATGTTCCAAAACAGTTGAAGCTTGGCCAGTATAATGAGTGGGGGCTTCCCCTCGCTCCACGCTCATGTTTTTTAGAATTATGAAAATTTCTGTAAGCTCAACTTTCTGAGGACATACTTCATCACAAGTATCACATACAGTACAACCCCAAATGCTAAATGAATTTTCTGAACCAAATATTTTTTCCTTAAGTCCTAATAAAGCATCTAAAATTAAACGTCTTGGGTTATATCTGCCTTCAGTTACTTGTGCTACAGGACACGCACCACTACAAGTAGCACATTGATAACAATATGCGAGCGTATTACCAATATCATTACCAAGAATTTGATTTCTGAAATTAAAATCTATAGTTGCCATTTGAGATGATCAGTTTGTAATAATATTATATAATATAACTTATTGTTGATTTTAAAATTAATTCTTTTAAAATCGCGTTTTTAAATTGGAATTAGTCTTTTCTTTTATTTATTTTTGGAGAAATGATTTTTTATTGTAAATGAAATTAATAAAAGTAATTAAATATTTATTCTCTCAATAATATTTTAAAACAAACTTAATAGGAAATTATTTAAAAATTGAGATGACATGACAAATATAGAAGAACTAAAAGAATTTGGATTCGAAATTACGGAGGAAATGAAACAAGGGAAGGTCATTATAGATGTCTATACCACATGGTGCGGACCCTGTCGTTTTTTAAGCCCGCTTTTAGAAAAATTGGATAAAGAAGGATTAATAAAGCTATTGAAAGAAGATCTTGATCAAAATAGACCTCTTGGAGAGAAATTTGGAATTACAGCAATACCTACACTCCTCCTCTTCAACAATGGTGAACTCTTGAATCATCCTATAGAAGTTCAAGGGCAATTACTTGTAAGAAATGGAATTATGGTTGGTTCAGCTGGAGAACAAGTTCTTAGAGAAGTAATTGAAAAAATGTAGGCAATAACCTCAATTTAAAATTAATTTAAAAATTTCCCTTTCCTTTTTAAAAAGAGATTATGGATTTTCTGATTTTTTTGATGAAAATATTTAATAGATATAATGGGATTAATTAATGGAAATTATCCTTAATTAATTAAAGAAACATAGTTTTAATAGAATTTAGACCTAATTTAGAAATCATACAAATAATCTATTAATCAGATTAAAAATTTTTTATTTAATGTAAGATTTCATAATAGAACTATGAATTATTCAAGGAAAGATTTAGTACAAACTGATGCAACTATGAATCAAATGCGTAACAGCATTTACATTCTAGCGCGCTTCATGGAAAAAAACGGAGTTCTTGATTTGAAAGAAAGATTAAGAAAAATGGGACTAAATATAGCTAAAACTTATATTCGATACTGGAAACCAACAAATGTTGTCACAAGTTCGAATTTAAAAGATGTTATTACAACTATTTATCAAAAAGTACTTAACAGTTCTACTTCAATTGAAATAGATGATACGGAGAATTTAATTAGAGTTCAAGACTATAGATGTGCATTATGTAAATATCATTATGATGATATTGAAATTGCTGGATGTGAAATTACTTTAGGAATGGTATCTGGAATCATTTCTCTTATTAGTAAAGAATCTAGCGATCCTTCTTCTATATTTTTAGAACCATATGAAGTAAAAGAATCTCGAGCATTAGGAAACAAAACATGTATTCAATTATATAAATACGAAATAGGGAGGAAACTCTAAAAATGGGAGCATTTCAGTGGCTAATGAAGAAGATAACAAAAACTTTTGGGCGTTCTACTAACGCTTTATATTATACATTACTTTATAGAGAGGTTCTTAAGGAGATCAATGAGATTACTAAAAATGAAGAAGATAGCTTAATTATCCTTAGAGAAATCGGAAAGAGAGCTGCTTATGAATCTTGTGAACGGCATTCAAGTATTTTTAAATTTATGCCAGGATCTCCTAAAAAAGTTTTGGATTATTTCGAGATTCTCTGGGTTGTAGTATTTGGGAGAGAACTAGAAGATTATACCTATGAAGAGATACTTAAAGAGGGTTCAAAATATAATGATTATGTTTTAAAAATCAAAAATTGTCCGATCTGCGCAGATTATGGCCAAGATAATGAAGATATCTTTACTTTTGAAAAGTTAAAGGATAGAAATACAGAAGGATTGGCTTGTGGACTTTGCGGAATGTTAGAAACTGTAGCTAACTTTATATTAAAAATAAAAAGGAATAATTATAGGATTCAAATTGTGGAACAAGCATGTATTGCTAAAGGAGGAGATTCCCTACAATTTATCTGTAAAATACACGATCTAAAAGAATGGAATGACCTTATGGATTCAAAGATTCAAGAGAAAAGTATATTAAGAAAATATTTTGGAGAAACTATTAAAGAAGAAGAAATTGTTCAAGAAACTAAACTTGATATTATCGATAAACTACAAGATATTATTTCAATTGACAAATTAGAGGAATATCTTGATGAACCATTAGAAGGTATTAAGGAGAGACTTTCAGATATCATTAAAGATAAATTGAATATGGAACCCGAGCACTTTTTTGATTATTTTAGGAATTATGAGGATGACATGATTCGGATTATTGGGTACCTCGGAACTCATCTCTTAAATGAATATGGTGGATTATTGGAAAAATCTCTCCAGAACGAATGGTTTGCAAAAATTCTTGGATATGTTTTTAAACAATTAAAAGAAATGACTTTATTATTCATTCCTCTTGATGTAATACGAGATTATAATTTATTACTTGTAAGTTTTCTAGAGGGTTTAGCACCACAAGAAATGGTTGATAATGTGAAGCTCTTTACTGCCAAAGATACAATTAACTATCTTTTTGATGGTGCCCAAATGGCTCTAGAAAATTTGGGTATTAATTTTTCTGAATTAAAAGAAAATATTTGGGAAGAATTAAAAGAAGAACGCGAGAACGGATTAATCTCGTCAGAAACATCTACTATTGATAGATCTCGTGAGAAAGTGCCTCAAATCATCAATATTATTCAAGAATTCTTGATGGTACTCAATGATATACTAACTTTACCAATAAGAGTCTTAATATCAGAAAGCCATTATGGATTAAAAACAGCGATTAATTCAGTTGTATCTGAAGAAGAAGGTTTATATGGTTCAATTAGAGAACGTTTTGATAATATTTTTGATCAGATTCAAGAAGTAAGGAAGTAATATTACTGTTTTTTATCATTTCTTTCATATTTATTTACATTATTTTTGTTTTCATTCTTTAATTTTTCAGTCTCATAAATTTCATAAAACCAATTTGTTATATAT